>Ga0078972_1000535_pt1 | contig 54185 bp, 36 predicted proteins | sample YelNatPaOPGAMG01_FD_67568 | JGI IMG/M metagenome (GOLD analysis project Ga0078972, IMG submission 67568) | Hot spring thermophilic microbial communities from Obsidian Pool, Yellowstone National Park, USA - OP-RAMG-01 (SPADES assembly) (version 2) | ecosystem: Environmental > Aquatic > Thermal... | reverse complement strand
GCTACCGGATGCGGCAAAAGTTATATAGCCTGTGCCCTTGGAAGGCAGGCCTGTGCCCTTGGTTACCGGGTGATGTACTTCGGGATGAACCGATTTCTGGAAAAAGTGACTCAATCCAAACGGGATGGTATTTTTATTAAAATGCTCAACCAGCTTGAAAAAATGCATCTTCTTATCCTTGATGAATTTGGATTAGTTCCTCTGGATAATATTGCCGGACTTGCTATCTTGCAATTACTCGAAGACAGATACGGTAAAAAGTCTACCATCATAACTTCCCGGCTACCGGTTATGAAATGGTATGATTATATCGCTGAACCCATTCTGGCCGACGCAATTATGGACAGATTGGCAGGAAATGCTCACAGAATAGAATTGAAAGGAGAATCATTACGCAAGAAAAAATCTAATCAGATTTTATGAGTCGGGATTACCTCGATAAGTCAATAGAAATAAGTTGTTTAAATGTTTTTGTGTTTCTATTGATTAATCTCGGTTTAAAAAAATTGCCCGTGTGACATATGCCATGCGGGCAATCTGATTAACTAACCACTGGACAAACCAACCAGCAAATTGTTATTTTATTTTGTAGGAAAGGCCAAGATTAAACCAGGCAATGCCATAGCCGATTTCAGCCACTGCCGCCAGCTTATCCCCAAAATAATAGCGACCGCCGGCATACCATGCCCATATTGCGCCGCTGCTTTTGGATTTGTAATCATAGCCGGGAATTCCCGTTCCAAATTCCTTTGCCGAAACAATATCAAAGCCTACCAGTAATCCTGTATAGGTGTCGAATTTTTTAAGCAACGGATAATGAAAGGTTCCTCGCGCGCCAAGGATAGCGTTACTGTATTTCCAGCCCCACCCCTGGTATTCCCATTTATAGGACAAATAGCCCAGGTACCCTCCTACACCTAATACCCCTTTTTCCAGAATACCGTCTTTTATTCCCCACTCGGCCGATATGGCCAAAGGAGGAACTGATGAAGTATACCCGGAGCCTGAATAAATTACACTCCCGAATCCTATGGTTGCGTTAACCACGGCGTTTCCTTTGCTGAACATAGGATCCTGTGCGGCAAGTGATCCAACAAGCATACTGACGATGCTGATCAAAAAAATTCGTTTCATAAAATTTAGTTTAAGTTATTAAATTAAATCAGGGAAGAGTAGCAGAAGTTGTTTCTTCATCTGCATTATAAACATTTCCATCCGGGCAATTGCTGAAGGTGCAGCCTGAATGTGTTACGGTTGTGAAGTTTCTGAGAACAATTCCATAGTGTTTGCTGTTATTAAACTGGCAGTTTATAAGACTCACATTGGCGAAGGAGATGTCCAGCAGGCATTTATTATTGCCCGCTCCGGCATATTCAACAATGCAGTATTTCAACGAATTTGCCAGCTCGGAATAAATATTAATGCCATTCCAGCTTCCGCTTTCCTTCAGTTGAGAAGTAAATTTAATGGGCTTTGCAGCTGTGCCTTCGGCAATCAGTTTTCCTGTTTCATAAATATTCAGTTCGGTCAGTGCGCCGAAGTCCAATTCACAGCCCGGTTCAATGGTTAAAACTTTTTCTGTTGCCAGTCCCCTCTCCATAAAGTACGGAACGCTTGCCTTATGCAGGGTTAAGTCAGTTTCCAATGGCCAGTCTGAAGAAATATGTATGAAGTTAAAGCCATTACCCGTAAGGAGGCTGGTGGAATCAAGCGTTGAAATCTGGTCCGGGGTATCGGCCGAAATAGGATAGTTGTTACAGGCAGTAATCTGATTAGCATAAAACTGACCAAGGGATCCGCCTACCTCGATGCCATTGCCCAAAGAACCGCTTACCCGGCAATGCTGCATGGAAAGTTGAGCGCCGATATCCAAATGGATTGCTGCATGATTATCCTGACCGGCATTTTCAATAATGGCATATTCCCAAACATTATCCCCCCGGTTGGAACCTACTTCCACACCTGCCCAGGCACCTTTGTTCGGGTTTGTAGCTGGCCCGGTGAGGATAACCGGATTTTGTGCAGTACCTGCAATTTTCAATCCGGCACTCTCTGAAACATAAAGACCGGCATACGTATTGGCAAAGACAATTTTTGTTCCGGCTTCAATAGTAAGAAGCGCGTTCCCTTCAATAGAAATCCAGTCGCTGATAATATAGTCGATATTGTTGTTTCTGTTTCGCAGCACGCGGTTTTCGGTAATATTGCCGCTAATAGTTTCCGGCGAGTCAGCTGTTGTTCCACCCAATACGGTAACAGTATATACTACCGATGAACCATCTTCAGCAGTAACGGTATAATTTACGGGGTTTGAAAAGTTCTGTGCAACCCCCGAGGCCGGATTTACCGTTGCATTTTTGGAAACAACGATGGTCGGAACCAGGCTTTCCTTATTGATTTCATCAGGAACAGTGGCCGTAATGGTCTTGGCATCCTCATTGATCACTCCCGACACAACCGGGGAAAGCGACTGGAACTGGAAGGACAGAATTTTTTTTTCACTGCTTTCGCTACTTTCCTTGGTGCATGCAGTAATAAGAATCAGCATGGATGCAACCAGAAATGCACATCCATTTTTTACCAGAAAATTGATTTGATTTTTCATACTGACTTGATTTAAGGTTTAGCATGATCAAAATTAGATTCCGATGGGGTTTTGTCTATCCCCTTTTTCGTGGATTTTAAGGCGTACTTTTTTGTGCCCGATAATAGTGGAGTAAGCTTTCATTTTATCCCAAGTACCATGAATTTGTTAATTCATAGTACTTCGGTTTATCAAGCGGGATAGAATTTTAAAGGCCCGGTTTGGTAGGCCTTCAGCAAACATCATAAGCCATTACATGCATAAGCAAAGGTTGAGGTCAAGGGAGTCTTAACGATGGAAGTACGGAAGAATGATGCATGTATCGTTTATAACGGTGGAAATTCAGAAACGAGGATTTACCTATTGGTTTGCGTATATCAGATTAGCTGGTGGGTAATCGCAATTCTCACCATGGAAGCCGTATTACGGGCGCCAAATTTTACCAGCAGGTTTTTACGATGGCTGTCCACTGTAAGTGGGCTGATGAACATTCGTTCCGCAATTTCATTGTTTGTAAGTCCTTCAGCTATCAGTTTCAATACTTCCAGTTCCCGGTTGGTGAGCATCGGCAATCCATTGTTTGTTTTGTTTTCCAGAATGTCTTTAATAGCAGAACTGAGGTATATTTTTTCATTCATAGCTTCTTTTATGGCCGCAATGATTTCATCCCTGTCGGCGTTTTTCAGCAAATATCCGCTTGCACCGTTTTCAAGCATTTTTTGTATTATAACTTTTGATGCAAAGGAAGTTAATGCTATAACTTTTATTTTGGGATACCGGCTTCGTATTTGTTTGCATAAATCAATTCCGCTGATATCAGGAAGGTTAATATCGAGGAAGATTACCTCGGGCGTAAATATTTTCAAGGTGTCGATACATTCCTTGCCTGTGTATGCCACAGGACAGTTGTTGCAGATTCCTTCCTCAGCTAACAATTTCTGAAGACCTTCGGCCACTATGGGATGGTCTTCCACAATAAGAAGATCCATGGCAAAAGATGATTTCTTTACCTAAAGATAATAAAAAATTCCATTGCTTATTTTACAGAAAACTCTATGGTTATTTCAGTGCCTTTGCCTTCTTTACTGAATATATCAATCATTCCGTTTAAAGAAGCAACTCTTGATTTTACACTTTGAAGCCCAACTGTATTGGATTTTTCAACCTTATCCACATCAAAACCTTTGCCATTATCGTTTACACTTAAGCCAAGCCGGTTATCATCCTGAATCATCTGAACGATAATCTGATTAGCCCCTGAATGTTTTAATGCATTATTGACTAATTCCTGTATAATACGGAAAGAGGCTGTTTCGATTTTTTGATCGATGCGGGAAAAAGTGCCATAAAACTGGAAAATAACCTTAACGTCGGTGGTTTCAATGTTTTTGCAGAAATCTTCCAGCGCATCTTTCAATCCATATCTTATAAGTGCTTCCGGCATAAGGTTATGTGCGACCCTTCGCAATTCTGTTGCAGCTGAATCAAGCATGGTGAGAGCATTGCTAAAATCGGCCCTGTTTTCCTCATCCAAAAAGTAATTTCCTTTCATATTTGCCAGTTTAAGTTTTACTCCTGTCAACAGCCCTCCTAAACCATCGTGAAGGTCGCGGGCCAGGCGGCGTCGTTCATTTTCTTCACCGTCAAGTACAGCATTGATTGCAACCAGTTGTTTTTCTTTTTCAAGCTCATTGATCTTCTGTTTGCTTATTTTATTCTCCTGCTCAGCTATAATCTTTTTATAGCGGAATCTTCGTATTAAGAAAAATGCCGATGAAGCAACAAGCATTGTCAGTAGTACGAGAATAATTATGAAAAGTTTTTGTCTTTTTTTCAACATCGACAAATTCAATATCTCCTGATCTTTCTTTTCGGAGTTATATTTACGCTCCAGCTCAAATATCTGTTTTGACTTTTCGACATTAAATAACGAATCACGTAAAATCATAAATTTGATAAAATAATCCAGTGCATTCTTGTATTGTCCCGATTTTTTGAATGCATCGGCAATATCTTCATAAATATATAGTATGCCTGAGTAATTATTAAATTTCGCTGATAATTCCATGCATTCATTATAACAAGCGATAGCTTTATCGTATTGGCCCAGTTTGGTGTAGCAAAGCCCAAGCGCTTGCAGAGCAGGAGCAAGTCCGTCGTAGTTTTGTGAAGCTCTCATGTAGTCGACTCCTTTTAATATATAAGGTAAGCCCTCGTCAGCTTTTCCGAGTTTTCTGAACGCATTTCCTATATTCAGATATGCCCTATAATAACCTTCGGTAAACCCTATTTTTTTTGATATAGCCGCAGATTTTTTATAGAAAACGATAGCGGTTTCGTAATCACTCCTTTTTTGAAGGGAATCCCTGTATTCACAAAATTCCCTATCATCATACAAACCTCCAATATTATTGTACATTTTAAGTATGTTCAGGGAATCTTTTTCTGCAATGTATATTTCAAGTGCTTTTTTGCGATAATCCATTGATAGATTGAATTCCTGCAAATTGAAGTAAATATATCCAAGGCGTTCATAAAGTTTTGCTATGCGCTGCTTGTCGTTACGGCGTTCTTCTATTCTGAGAGCTTCGACAAAATAATCCATTGACTTAGCATATTCTTCTTTTATCATGTAATAGTAACCGATTTTTTGCAGGCTGAGTGAAGTATATTTATCTGAAGCTATTTCTTTTGATAAACGCAAGGCTTCGTTGGCATAAATCAAGGCTGAATCATTTTTTTGCATGGCAGCAGAAGCCTTGCTAAGTAGGTTTTTGATAGCAATTGTATCTGCGGGCTCTTCAGCAATTGCCATATGGACTAGCATCACGGGAAAAAGAAAAGGTAAAAAAACCAATTTGATTCTACTCATTTGTTCAGTTTTGGTTTTATCATGCGTTGATCATGTTAACGGGTTCATTGTGCAATTTCATTAATGCTTAGAGAACTTATATGGTTAAAGGTGTTTCGCATTCCATGCAAGAGAAGCAAACCTCATCAAAAAAATGCGATTTAAAACTCCTCACCCCTTTCGGGTATAAACCTGATTCGTTCATTAGGCACGCCTTTCAGTTGTGAATTAATGAATTCATCGGAATTACCCCTCGCGGTTCATCGGGAACCTTTTCAATTTAGCGCCAGCGAAGTTTAAAGGTTATGTCCGGATTGTGCATTAGGAAAGCATGCGAACTAATGTGAGGTGAGTTGGCCTTTGGGTCATGCATCCGGGTAAACCCCGCTGAAACGAAGTGAAAGCGACCTTTGTGGCACATTGCGCAGTTGTCGATGCGCAATGTGGGGATGATCAGGATAAAAGAACGTTAACATCACACTAATATAAAAAAATTTGATCAAATTTAAAATGGTGATTAGAAGTTTATATCCACGAAAAAGGGGATATTTTGATTTGATATTAAGGCTGAAGGAATGCCGGCAGCAGCTTCCATTGAGGCAGCAGTAACGGCTGATGCAAGGGACAACTTCAGGCAACGCGCGTTGAAAATCATCTTTCTTTCCCTTTTACCAACAACATCATCTGGTTTACTTCACACGGTTAATTGGTAGGTGCGTGGCCTCGGATCAACATCAAATGCGATAAAAATTGTTACCGGGATACACGTACCCGTGATATCCGGTTTGGAAAACAGAGTTTTGCAGAATGGCAAAAAGCCGGCAAGGATGTACATTCGGTAATTGCCGATCCAGGATTTACTGATCCCGGAAATTTCGATTTCCGTGTGAAGAGTTTATCCGTTGCCGGAAAGATTGGCTTTGTGCCCTACGATTATTTTCAGGCAGGGGTTTATGGAAGCGACGTATGAAAAACATTAGTTATTTCCAATTTTCCATTTCCTATTTCCCTGAATGTGACCATTCTATGGAAACTTAATCCTCATTAATGGGAAATCGGAAATCGGAAATCATTGTACAGACTGCACTTCCTTTATTTCGGGCACGCTGTGCCGCAGGGCCTGTTCCACTCCTGCCCTGAGGGTTTGCATGCTGAAAGGACAGCCATGGCAGGCGCCCGTCAGGCGCACCCTTACTGTAAGATCGTCAGTAACTTCACTGAGGATTACATCTCCTCCGTCGGCCTGAAGGTAGGGCCGTATCTGTTCGAGGGTTAAATTGATTTTGCGGATGATTTCTTCTTTATTTTGCATGCAAGGGATTTTTTCGTGTTAATGTTTAATAATCACTCTTTTCGTTGGTTCCATCGTTTTGTTGCGTATATCGACCTGTTCAATCACATTCAGGGCAAGGTCCATGAAGGCTTTGGCAACGGGTGTGTTCTGTTCAAGAACGGAAGGCCGGCCTGAGTCGCTGTCCTGGCAGATGTTTTCATCGATGGGAATTTCACCCAGGAGGGGAAGTTTAAGCTTTTCAGCCAGGTTGCGGCATCCGTGTTTCCCGAAGATGTAATATTTCCTGTCGGGTAATTCCGGAGGGGTGAAATACGACATATTTTCGATGAGGCCCAGCACAGGAACCTTAATGGCGGCATTTTCGAACATGCTGATTCCTTTAATAACGGCTGCCAGCGCCACATGCTGGGGAGTGCTTACGATCACGGCGCCGGTTACCGGTACTTCCTGCACAATGGTCAGATGCACGTCTCCTGTTCCGGGAGGCAGGTCAATGTAAAGGTAATCCAGTTCGCCCCAGTCACCCTGGGTAAGAAGCTGGCGAAGTGCACTGGTTGCCATAGGGCCTCTCCAGATCAGGGCATCAGAGGCATTGACGAAAAATCCTATGGAAAGAACCTTGATCCCGAACTTTTCAACCGGCACAATCAGCTCTTTTCCGTTTTCCGTTTTCAGTATGGGCCTGAGATCTTCGGCTCCGAACATTTTGGGCACTGAAGGCCCGTAAACGTCAGCATCCACAAGTCCAACCCGGTAGCCCTGCAAAGCAGTTGCCACAGCAAGATTAGCGGCCACAGTTGACTTGCCGACACCTCCCTTGCCCGATGCCACTGCTACAATGTTTTTAACGCGGGAGAGGGCTTCCGGCTGGTTGCTTTCCCCGGGTACCTCTTTTTTGGCAATGATTTCGAATGTAACCTGAATGCCTGTACCAAACGCCGATTGAACGGCCTGGGTTATGGCTTTCTTTATGGGGCCGGCCAGAGGATCAGTACTCCTGGGAAAGGAAAGGATAACATGAACCGAATTGTCACCAACCCTTACATTCTGAACAATTCCTGCTTCGGTAACCGGTTTTCCTGAAGACGGGTGAATCACCTTCTTCAATTCATTCAGTATAGCTTCCTGCGTAAAAGACATAATTTTTATTTAAATTAAATTTAAACAGCAAAGTAATAAAAAAAAGAACGGAATCAAGCTATCATTTGTCATAATTCTTTGCAGGGGTCCCAAAAAAGTTTACGGAAGTTGACTATACGGTCATTAACCACTTTAATGCCTTCATTTTCAAGAAGTTGTTGCATGGCCGTGGGGGTTCCGAAATGCATTTTTCCGGTAAGGAGGCCCTGCCGGTTCACTACGCGGTGAGCAGGCACATGACGTGGGTGCGAATGGCAGGCATTGAGGGCCCATCCTACCATGCGGGCCGACCGCGCTGTCCCCAGATAGCGGGCAATGGCGCCATAGGAAGTAACTCTGCCAAAGGGTATTTTTCGGGTTACTTCGTAGACCTGTTCAAAAAAATCATTCGACGTATTCAGTTTCGGGGAGTTCGGCATATTCATGATCCGTTTTAAGGGCGAATGCCAGGTAGAACACCTTTTTTCCTTCACGGAGAAACATCTGTTCGTAATAGGTTTGGATGGCCCCGGCGGTTCCTGCAAGAGAAGATCCGTAGAGGTCGGTGGTGAAGACTTTGGGTTGCTGATGGTTGTAAGCAAGGAGGTTCAAGGTATATTCATACAACCCCTGATGGTCGGTTTTCAGATGGATGGTTCCGCCTGGTCTGACAAAGGTTCTGTAGGCATTAAGAAAACGGGAGCCTGTGAGGCGTTTTTTCGCCCTGCGTTTTTTTTCCTGAGGGTCGGGGAATGTGAGCCATATTTCGTCCACTTCGGAAGGGCCGAAGAAGGAAGTAATAAATTCAATGCGCGTTCGGATGAAGGCTACATTGGTGAGCCGGTTTTCGAGTGCGAACTTAGCCCCCTGCCAGATCCGTGCACCTTTGATGTCAACGCCGATGTAATTGCGTTCCGGATTCCGCACAGCCAGTCCGGTGGTGTATTCGCCCCGGCCGCAGCCGAGTTCAAGTGTAATGGGGCGTGAGTTTTTGAAATAATCCTGGTTCCATTTTGTTTTCAGCGGGAAAGGCTGCTGCATGATCTCAGCAAGAGTGGGTTCGAAAACGTTGGGAAACGTTTTCATTTCGGCAAATTTTCTCAGCTTATTTTTCCCCACGGCTTGCCAGAATCAATGTACTTTTTCGATGCGCATACCGATATCGGTGATCCCGGGCAGAGGATTGGTGCGCATGCCCTGGGTGAAACGAAACTGATAGATACCCGTATGCGGAAAACGGATATTTTTTTTCCACGGTGCCCGCAGGAAATAGAGATCGCCGATACCTTTTCCATACCATTTTCCTTTGCTGTCGGCAAGGGTAAACTCAACGGTATCGGTCAGTTTTTCACCGGCAGGTGAGGTTATGGTGATAAACAGGAACAGGTTGCTGAAGGAATAGGATCCTTTGTTCCGGATGTTGACGTACATATTGAAAGGCTGAAGGGTGTCGGGAATGAACACCTCGAATTCTGCCGGCTGAGCGGCATCCCATGATCCACCGGGGATGCGCTGGTTCTTTTCGAAGACCATCCGGGGGTCGCATGAAGTGAACAGCAGCAAAAAAACAAAAACCGAAAGGTTAGTCAGAAGAGCTTTCATCAGTTGGGGAATTCGCCTGGTTATTGGAGTTATTCGGTCGTCTGCGGCCTTTTTTATGTTTGTTTTTGGGTTTGTCGAACCGTGTAACACTCTGGGAACTGATGACGTCGGTATATCCGTTTTCTGCGGCCGGGGAAACCGGTGTCTCGGAGTATCCGGTTGTCTGGATTTTGGGTGTGATGCCCTTACGGTTCAGTTCAGTGAGTTCCCGGACTTTTTCAACCGGAAGAGGGATGAGGGAAGTTTCTTCCTCGTTGAGGCTGTACCACATAATGCGGCGGAATACGTCGGTTTTCTGCAGTCTGGCGAGCCCTTCCTCAAAGCGGAGGGGTTCGGAGGTATCGGGAAAGTCGTGCCGGGCGTCCAGGTAAACATCCAGTTCGTAATTGAGACAGCATTTAAGTTTACCGCACTGGCCGGCCAGTTTCTGGGGGTTGAGCGACACTTCCTGGTAGCGGGCGGCGCTGGTGGTAACCGAAACGAAATTGGTAAGCCAGGTGGTACAGCAGAGTTCCCTGCCGCAGGGGCCGATGCCGCCAATGCGGCCTGCTTCCTGGCGCGCGCCAATCTGCCGCATTTCAACCCGTATCTTGAATTCATCGGCCAGGATTTTAATCAGTTCCCTGAAGTCAACCCGGTCGTCGGCAATGTAATAGAAGATGGCCTTGGTTTTATCTCCCTGGTATTCAACGTCGCCTATTTTCATGTCGAGGTGCAGGCTTTCGGCAATATTTCTGGCCTTGAGCATGGTACTTTCTTCCAGGGCAATGGCTTCCATCCATTTTTCTATATCGGCCGGTTTGGCTTTCCGGTAGATCTTTTTCAGTTCCTGAGCCGGGGTGGTGACCTTGTACTTTTTCATTTGCTGCTGAACAAGCTCGCCGGTGAGTGATACAACGCCAATGTCATGGCCGGGAGTGGCTTCAACTGCCACAATGTCGCCCTGCTGAAGAACCAGCTGATTGACGTTGTAATAAAAGCCCTTTCGTGTGTTTTTAAAGCGGATTTCAACCACTTCTGAAATTCCTCCGTCCATGGGAAGATCAGAAATCCAGTTGTAAACACTCAGTTTACTGCATCCGTCCTGGATGCATCGCTGAAAATCCCCTCCTCCGGGAGTAAGTTTGCAGCAACCTCTATGATGTATTCCTTCTATATTTTGAGCACTCATTGTAATATCCTGTTTGGGGGCCGGATAAACTCCGGCAAAATTGCAAAGATACAGAAAATTGATTATTTCCGGATTATTTCGGAAAGCGAAAGTGCCAGGTCGAACAAAACCAGTTTATCATAAGCATTGGCTTCGATGTGGGCCTGTGCTGCAGAAAAGGCATCGTGAATCTGTTCAATGTTTCCGGGGTGAATGAAAGCTGAGAATTTGCGGGAAAAATCGAGTTCCGGTTCGGTAAGCCGGTGTGCAAAGGGAAGTTTCAGGTTCAGAAGCAAGTTTTCGCGCACCAGGGAAAGAGCATACTGCAGAAACTCTTTTTGTTCTTCGCGTCCTACGGAAGCCAGTTCATCAACCCAGCCAATAATTTCGGGTATGTTTTTTTTCCATACCAGGCGCATCAGGGTTACGAACCGTTCAAACTGCTGGTCTTCGCCCGAGAGGTTTATCAGGGAAAGGGCACGGGCAAAGTTGCCTCCTGCCTGGAGAGCAATTCTGCGCGATGGTGTTTTTCCGACAGAAAATTTCTCCTGGAGGGCCTTTTCGATGTCAGAATCGGGCAGGCGGGGCACCCTGATCATCTGAACTCTTGAAAGGATGGTAGGAAGAATGGCCTGGGTATTTTCGCTGACGAGAAGGAACAATGTCTGATCGGGAGGTTCTTCCAGAATTTTCAGCAGTTTGTTGGCGGCGGCCGGGTGCATGCGTTCCGGAAGCCAGATAATCATTACCTTCCAGTCCGATTCATAAGGCTTCAGGCTAAGTTTCCTGAGAATTTCGGCGCTTTCTTCCACATAAATCATTCCCTGCTTGTTTTCTGAATCGAGGGCTTTCATCCACTGGTTGTAAGAGAAGTAGGGATTGTTCAGGACGAACGAGCGCCAGAGGGGGAGAAACTTTTCGCTGGTTACTTTCTCGGCCGTTTTTTCCCTGAAGACAGGGAACACAAAATGGAGGTCAGGATGAATCAGTTTGGAAATCTTCTGGCAGGAAATGCAATGTCCGCAGGCATCTTCCGGCGTGCGCGAAGTACACAGGATGTAGCGGCTGTAGGCCAGGGCCAGGGGAAGTTTTCCGGAACCTTCGGGGCCAAACAGCATCTGGGCATGGCTTATCCTGCCCTCCTGCACCGAGCGGATCAGGTTCTGAATAACAGGTTTCTGCCCTATGACGTCACGGAATAGCATACGAACAAGCTGCAAAGTAAATGCTTTTTCCCGGTAATTCAAGTACCGGGCTGAAAGAGTAAAATTTGGCTATTTGATGATTTTCAGTTAGGTTTGTATGATTTTTAAGGCACATGTTTAAATTTTGATGCATATGGTAACGATAGACAATTTCAATTTTAAAGGCCTGCGGGCCATTGTGCGGGTTGATTTTAACGTTCCGCTCGACAAGAAAACCTTTGAGGTGACAGATGATACACGCATCCGGGGTGCATTACCTACCATCAACAAGATTCTGAACGACGGAGGTAGCTGCATTCTGATGTCGCATCTGGGCCGTCCTGACGGAGTTCCCCAGGAAAAATACTCTCTGAAGCATGTTATTCCGGTTCTTTCAAAACATTTGGGCAGGGAAGTGAAATTTGCCGACGACTGTGTGGGAGAATCGGCCAAACAACTGGCTGGTTCCCTTAAGCCGGGCGAAGTTTTACTGCTGGAGAACGTCCGCTTTTATCTGGAAGAAGAAGGCAAACCCAAACTGCCTGAAGGGGTTTCGGACGAAGAAAAAAAGGCAGCCAAGGAAGAAATGAAGAAGCGGCAGAAAGAATTTACGGCCAAACTGGCTTCATTGGCCGATTGTTATGTAAACGACGCTTTCGGTACAGCCCACCGTGCCCATGCTTCAACCACCCTGATTGCTGCTCATTTTCCCGGCAAGAGCATGTTCGGTTATCTGATTGAGGCAGAACTGAAAGCCATGGATAAGGTGCTGCATGCACCCGATCATCCTTTCACAGCCATTATGGGCGGCGCAAAGGTTAGTGATAAGATTATGGTGATTGAACGCATGCTCGAAAAGGTTGACAATCTGATTATCGGCGGTGGTATGACCTATACCTTTATCAAGGCGCAGGGAGGAAAGATCGGAAAATCACTGTGTGAAGAAGACAAGCTGGATGTGGCGCTTCAGATACTGGAAAAGGCAAAGGCAAAGGGGGTTAAGGTTTATTTGCCGGTTGATGCCGTGAACGGAGATGCCTTCGATGCCAATGCAAATACTTCGGTAACAAAGGTGAATGAAACACCCGATGGCTGGATGGGGCTGGATATCGGGCCGGAAACCATAGCTCTATTCTCAGGTGTTATAAAGAAATCGAAGACCATTCTCTGGAACGGCCCGATGGGTGTTTTTGAATTTGAGAAATTTGCCGCCGGCACCAGCGCCATTGCAAAAGCCATAGCCGAAGCTACTGCAGCCGGAGCTTTCAGCCTGGTGGGCGGTGGTGATTCCGTGGCAGCTGTCAATAAAAACAAGCTGGCTGACAAGATCAGCTATGTGTCGACCGGTGGTGGTGCCATGCTCGAATACATTGAAGGGAAAGAACTTCCCGGAATTAAAGCTATCCGCGGGTAAGAAATTCTTTTTTGCCCCGGTATTTTAAAATTTAGGAAGTGCGGGCTTGCCCGCACTTCTTGTCAATACAAACCTGTGCCCTTAAAAAGATGAACTATGACCGACAATCTTCGTATTGCCATTCTCGGAGGAGGAAATCTTGGAAATTCGCTGGCTTCCGGCTTGCTTCAAACAGGTAAGTTCCGTGCCGAAAACCTCATTGTTACGCGCCGTAAGGTTCAGCTTCTTAACCACCTTCAGGAACAAAACATACAGGTTACTTCCGATAACCGAAAGGCTGTGGAAGAGAGCCGTCTTGTCCTGATTACCGTCAAGCCCCACCAGATGCAGGCTTTGTTGACGGAGATTCAGGATGTTCTCGTTCCCGCAAAACATATTCTGGTTTCATCGGTCACCGGTTTCTCCATCAACCAGATCCGTTCCTTTTGCGGAAAGGTACCGGTAGTGCGGATCATGCCCAACACGGCGGCAGCCATTGGAGAATCCATGACCTGCCTTGCCGCACAGGAAGATGACAAGGAAGCACTGAAGGAAGTTCAGGCACTTTTCAACCTGCTGGGAAAAACCCTGGTAATTGGAGAAGAACTGATGGAAGCATCCACCGTGCTGGGAGCCTGCGGAGTAGCTTTTGCCCTGCGTTTCCTCAGGGCAATGACCCAGGGAGGAATAGAAATTGGTTTTCCATCCGAAACGGCGCAGTTTATAGCTGCCCAAACCCTGAGAGGAGCGGCAGGACTTGTTCTTATTAAGGGCCAGCATCCCGAAAAGGAAATTGACAAAGTTACAACCCCGATGGGTATTACCATATCTGGCCTGAACGAAATGGAACACAACGGGTTCAGCTCGGCATTGATTAAAGGAATTGTAACTTCGTTCCATAAGATTGAAAACCTCCAGCCTTTGGCCGGGAAGGAATAAAACGAAAGATTGCCCGGGAGGAACCGGCCGTTGTTGGGTATAAACGGAAACGGGAGTACATCGGATGCACTTCAGTGAAGAACATATTTTTACGGTAAAGGGGACAGGGGATTTTGAATCACTGGCCCTCGAAATGTACTGGTTTCATTATGAAAACAATCCGGTTTATCGGGCTTTTTCCGCGTCGCTGAAGCGAAATCCCGGAAATGTTGATTCGCTGGAAAAAATTCCTTTTTTGCCGGTGGAGTTCTTTAAAGAGCATAGAATTTATGCAGCCATCGGTGAACCGGAAATGGTGTTCACCAGCACCGGCACAGGAGGCATGGGAACCAGCCGCCACTATGTTGCCTCACTCAGCCTTTACAGGGAAAGTTTTTTACGGGGGTTCAGGTTGTTTTACGGAGATCCTTCACGGTACTGCATTTTGGGCCTGTTGCCTTCCTATCTTGAGCGAACCGGTTCCTCGCTGGTTTATATGGTTGACCAACTTATCAGGCTTAGCCGGCATCCCCGGAGCGGATTTTTTCTGTACAATCAGGAAGAGCTTGCCGAAGTACTGATCGAACTGGAGCGGAAGAATCAACCTGCCCTGCTGTTGGGAGTGACTTTTGCCCTTCTTGATTTTGCAGAACAGTATCCTGTGAAGCTCAGGAACACAATTGTTATGGAAACCGGCGGAATGAAAGGTCGAAGGAAGGAACTCATACGGAATGAGGTTCATGAAATTCTTTGCCGTCAGTTCAGTATAGAGGCAGTGCATTCAGAATACGGGATGACGGAACTCCTTTCCCAGGCATACTCCAGAGGAGAGGGAGTTTTTTCCACACCCCCATGGATGAGGATTTTTGTCAGGGATCCCTATGACCCTTTGCATTTGCTGGAACCCGGCAAAACAGGCGGAATTGATATCATTGACCTGGCCAATGTATGGTCGTGTCCTTTTATAGCAACCGGCGACCTGGGCCTTTTGCATGCCGGTGGTACCTTTGAAGTCCTGGGCAGGATGGACCAGGCGGAGATAAGAGGATGCAGCCTGATGGTGCTGTAAAAAATCATTTCACGGAATCATCTTTCTTTTCCTCTTCTCCTGCCGGTGTCATTTTGGCCAGTCCTCCTGCAACGATGAATTTCATTACTTCTGCGGCCGGCAAATCGACAGGGATAACCTTGTCGGCCGGTACCAGAAACAATTCACCCATGAAGGACAGGGAGTATGGAAAATAAACAGCCACTTTTTGCTTCACTCCAAAGCTCTTCAGATCGTCTTCGGTAATAAATCCCAGTTTTTCAAATCCGGTATTTGCATCCGCAAGTACCCTGACAGGCTTGTTGAAACGTCGCTCTTTCCCTACAAACGCAGAAAGAAAATCCTTCAGCGAAGTGTAAATCATTTCAATTACGGGAGCTTTGCGGATGAGTCGCTCAATTAGGTTTGTCACCGGATCGGTAACCACAAAATTGCCGATAATGCCCAGCAGGGTAAGAAAAAGCACAATGACCACAAGGCCAAGGCCAGGAATGGTAATCCCGGTAAGGTCTTTAATGTAAGTTTGCAGCGGATCATCAATAACCCGGAAAATGAGGTAGAGGATGTAAATGGTTAGTCCTGTAGGAGCAACCAGTAACAAACCCTGGAAAAAATAGTTGGCTAACTTTTTCATATCGGTTATTTTTTTGGAAAGAAAATGGATTGCTGAACTATACGATTTCGGTTCCTTCTTTTTCCGGTTTTCCGGGAAAAGGCTGGATTGAATTTTTTGGTAAATTTATCAATTGATTCATCATTCGCATGGTAAAAAAATTTTTATCGTCATTTTTTCTGCCTGAATCTGTTCCAGGCGATCTCAACGAAATGAGAAACAAACTGGCCAATGCAATTCTTGCCATTGTAGCGGTTTTTGGGCTTCTGATACTTCTTCCCGCAATTTTAAGGATTCCGGTAACCGGCTTATTGAGCAACACCATTGTGGGATTGCTCTTGTACGGAATTTTCTTGCTCCTGCTTATTTTTTCAGGTAAAACAGGCTACCGATTTAAAGCACTAATATTTGTCTTTGCCTGTTATCTGATGGGAACGTCATCATGGTGGTCGGCCGGGGTGATGGGAGCTGGTTTTCAATATCTGCTTATCGGGAGTCTATTGGCCACTATGCTGATCAGTGAAAGAGCAGGAGTTCATCTGGTCTTAACATCCATTGTCACAGCGCTGGTTATAGGATTCCTTTTCCTCTCCGGCCGAAGAAATTATGCCTTTCCTGTGGAGGAGTATGTGCATTCTTTCTATCCCTGGGCTCTTCAGTTTAGTGTGGCGGTGTTTTTTACCATACTGATCATGCTGGTTTTTTCTGCCTTAAACCGGTTTGCTGAAAACAATGCACGCTATTACAATCAGCTTAGCAACAAGCTGGCTGAAATGAACAGGGAGCTTAAAGACGAGATTGCGGAAAGAAAAAGGGTGGAAACGGCATACCGCGAAAGTGAGGAAAAATTCCGGAGCATTTTTTTCGGTATCCGCGACCTGATAATAATTGCAACCCCTACGGGAGAAATCAGGGAGGCGAATACGGTTTTCCTTGATACTACCGGATATAGTATTGACGAAGTGCGAAAAATGAAGGTATTCAATTTTATCGACAAGGAAGAATATGGTTATATAGTGAAAATATTTGAGGGGACGGATTACCAGTCTTTACCGCTGCTGGAACTCTCCCTGATTGGCAGAAAAGGAGAGAAAGTGCCGGTGGAAGTTGCCGTCTTTCCCCTTCGGTTTGGAGCAGAAAATCTTCTGTTATATGTTGCCCGCAACATTACTGACCGGAAGTTTCTGGAACAGAAAATGCTTCAGGCCATTGTAACCGGAGAGGAAAAAGAAAGAGCACGACTGGCCGGCGACCTGCACGATGAGCTTGGGCCTTTGCTTTCAACCGGGAAGATGTATGTTCAGATGCTTCAGGAAGAAACGGATGCATACCAGCAAAAGGTTCTCATCGGGAAATTATACGAAAACATTGATTATGCCTTGCGCACCATGCGGGATATTTCGAACAACCTGAGTCCGCACCTGCTCCGGAACTATGGTTTGCAAACGGCCATCGAATCCTTTTTCGGCAAGGTTCAGGAAGCATACCCTGTGACCATTCAGGCTGAATTTGGATTTTCTGAGCGACTGCCTGAAATTTATGAAACAAGCCTTTACCGGGCAATCATAGAACTGGTAAATAATTCGCTCCGGCATGGCGAAGCTTCATCCATCTCACTGAAAGTTATCAGGCAAGAAGAAAATGTAATAGTTGAATATGCTGATAACGGGAAGGGGTTCGATATAACCCTGCTGGAAAAACCTGGCAAAGGATTAGGACTGCTCAATATCCGGAGCCGGATTGAATCAATGGCCGGAAAATTCATTGCCGCCACTGAGGTTGGAAAGGGAGTTATTTTTAAATTTATCATACCAATTAAACTTCTATGAAGGTAATTCTTGCTGACGACAATGAAAAATTTCTGGAGGGACTCCGGTTCTACCTGCGGAAAAGCAAGGATATTGAAATAATTGCCGAAGTCAGAAACGGACTGGAGCTTCTGAACAATGAGAACCTGGCACTGGCCGACCTGGTACTAATAGATCTTGAAATGCCGCAAGTGGGAGGGATTGAAGCTACGCGGAAAGCCCTCTGGTTGTATCCTCACATACGGTTTATAGCCATTACCATGTATACCGATAAGGCGTACCTCAAAACGCTTGTGGAAGCCGGTTTTAAGGGTTGCGTGTTTAAAGATGAACTTTACACCGATCTGCCTGTGGCAATCTATGATGTGATGCATGGTAAATACCACTTTCCTCCTGATATCCTGGTTCAGGAAGATTAGTATCATTGGTGCCGGTATTCCTTTCACGCAACGGTATATGGAGTGCAACCGAACTAATGCGCAGTATGCAGGCTTTGCGTGCAGGCATCCGGCTTAACCCCGCTGAAACGGAGTGAAAGCGTACTTTGTGGCGCATCGCGCATTTTTTGGCGCGCATTGTGGGTTATGTTGAATTAGTCGGATTGTATTTTAAATCCAAACGCTCTTGGATTAAACATAGATTTTCAGAAAAATAATCTTTGGTAGGGAGAAAGGTTCTCCAGTTGTCATTATTTATGAAAAGACAAATTTTGGTCTGTTGTTTTCAAAATAAATAATGAATCCATGAAATCAAAAATGAATTTAAAAGGAAGCATGATCCTGGCAGGAATACTGCTTTTTTTCCTTGCAGGAAATGCAATGGCAATGCCTTTGATGAAGGATGACACATCAAAGGTTGTAACTTTCAGCGGAAAGATTATTGATAAGCTGACCAAAAAGCCTGTAATTTTTGCGAATGTTCATGTGGTCGGGCACAGCATAGGAACAGTTTCCAATTCCGACGGAGAATTTGTGCTTAAGGTTCCCGTTAGCCTGGCCGGAGGAAAACTGGGCATCACCCATCTTGGCTACCGGAATTTTCAGGTTGATCTGGCGGAACTGACAAAGGAAGGATATGTCATCGTCATGGAACCGGAGCCCATTCCTATCACCGAAGTTATTATCCGGTCCAATGATCCGCTTACGCTTTTGCAGGCCGCCATGAGGCGAATCGAAGAAAATTACCCGGTTAAACCGGCTATGGTGACCGGTTTCTACAGGGAAGCCATTAAGAAGAACCGGAGTTATGTAGAACTGGCCGAAGCCATACTGGATGTATATAAAGCCCCCTATAATAAAGCCTATGATGAAGACCGGGTAAAGATTTACAAAGGAAGAAAGAGCCAGGACGTGGAAAGGATGGATACGGTAACATTTAAACTGCAGGGAGGTCCTAAAACGGTTTTCCTGCTCGATGTGGTAAAAAATCCGGAAATACTGCTCGATCCCGATTATATGAAATTTTATAAGTACAGCCTGACGGGCATGGCCACGGTTAATGACAAAGACTGCTATGTTATTGAATTTGACCAGCGGCCTGATGTGAATGAACCTCTTTACAGCGGTAAAATATATCTTGATGTTAACAACCTGGCTATTACCGGACTGGAGTTTCGTTTAAGCGACATAGGCCTTCATCTGGCCAGCAATGTATTGGTAAAAAAGAAACCAGTATCGATGCAGGTAGAAACCCTCAGCGGAAATTACCTGGTCAATTACAAGGAGTTTAATAACAAGTGGTATCTGAATTATGTCCGTTCCGAACTGAGGTTCAGGTGCAAATGGAAGAAAAAGCTGTTCAATACTACCTTCACTGTCATGAGTGAAATGGCTGTGACCGATATTGATACCGTCAATATTAGCCGGTATGCCTACCGTGAATCAGCCAGGATGAGTGATGTGTTTGCCGATCAGGTGGATTACTTCAAGGATGAAAGCTTCTGGGGCGATTACAACTATATTAAGCCCGATGAAACAATACAGGAAGCGATTCGCAAGCTGAACAGAAGAATTATACGGTAAACCCTTGTGCTTTTTCCATCGTTGAGGTTAGGGTTTCATAGCTGCCGTTCATGTTAACGGCAGCTATTTTTTTATTTGCAGGGTTGTTTTAAAGGAACTAATCTATACTCTTTCATGCAGGCCCAAACAGAAAATTTCTGCCGGAGAAGTCGCAAAACGAAATTTTGAAACGTCCATGATTATCAATGGGAACATTGCGGTTCAGCCAAGCAAATTTATCTTTACCTTTAGCCATCAAAAAAGTCTGATAAATTATTTGAGGTGATGAAAAGACTATTTCCCATTGCATTTGTTTTGATTATTGCTGTTGTATCGTCCTGTCAAAGAAAGGGATGTATCCAGCCCGACCCCTGGTTGCAGATGGCACATCAGAAGATTATAAGAACCCTTCAGCACCTGCCCGATACGGCATTAATGCCCCGCATGATACCGGTGGGAAGCAAGGAATGGAAGACCGTGGGAATCTATGACTGGACCAGCGGTTTCTGGCCGGGAATTTTGTGGTATATGGCCGATTTCAGCGGCGACAGCATCCTGCTGAAACAGGCCCGCCATTGGACTGCCTGCCTTGAGCCCGTTAAAAAGATGCGGGAAAAGAATCATGACCTGGGTTTTATGATGTACTGCAGTTTTGGAAACGGATTCCGGTTAACAGGCGATTCCCTTTACAGGAATATATTGCTCGAAACGGCCGATTCCCTGGTTACTCTTTTCAATCCCAGGGTTGGAACCATTCTTTCATGGCCATGGCAAAAGCAGAACCGCGGCTGGAAACACAATACCATCATTGACAATATGATGAACCTGGAGCTTCTTTTCTGGGCTTCGCGTAACGGAAGACCGGCCTATAAAGACGTAGCCATCCGGCATGCCCTGACAACAATGAAAAACCAGATCAGGCCCGATTATTCGGTGGTACATGTTGTGGTATATGATGATGAAACCGGCAAAGTTGACAGCCTGAAGACCTGGCAGGGCGCTTCCGACAAATCCATGTGGGCCCGTGGACAGGCATGGGGTATTTATGGATTTACCATGAGTTACCGTGAAACCGGAATGAAGGAATTTCTCACAACTGCCCGGAATCTTGCCAATCATTTTATTGAGCGGCTTCCGGCTGATGGCGTTCCTTACTGGGATTTTGATGCACCCGGAATACCCAATGAACCAAAGGATGCTTCGGCTGCTGCCATTGCGGCTTCTGCCCTTATTGAACTTTCTTCGTTTATTCCTGATAAGGACACGGCTTCCTATTACCTTCATACAGCCTGTCGTATTCTCACTTCTCTTGCAACGCATTACCTGGCCCCGGATGAATCGGATGCCCTCCTTTCCCATTCTGTAGGAAGCAAACCGCATAATACAGAAGTGGACGTACCGATCATTTATGCCGACTATTATTTCATCGAAGCCCTTATGCGGCTCAGGAATATGAAGAACGGAACTTCAGACTAATTTTTATCCAATGAAAAAAAGCCTTTTTCTGATCATTTCTTTGCCTTTTCTGCTTTTTGCCTGTTCGGAAAAACGGAAAAGCTGTGCGGATTTGCTGCAGGGCGCGGCCGACACAACCCGTATTGTCACAGTAGCTTGCCGGTATGACAGTTCCCAGAGGTATGAGGTTTATTTGCCTGGCAACTATACACTTGATAAAAAATGGCCGGTGTTATTGTGTTTCGATCCGCATGCTGATGGGCGTCTGCCCGTGAAGCTATTTTCTTCAGTAGCCGAAAAATTCGGATACATTGTGGCCGGTTCCGATAATTCTGCCAACGGTGTTGCCAATATTGAATATGTAGTCAGAACGTTTTACGAGGATGTTACCAGTCGGTACAGTATTGATTCAACGCGGATTTATGCCGCCGGATTTTCGGGAGGAGGCAGAATTGCTGCCTCGCTGGCGCTTTCCTGGAGCAATATAAGGGGAGTTATTTCCTGCAGTGCGGGATTGCCTGGTTTTCAGCCTGCTTCCGGCACACGGGCTTTTGCCATTACGGCATTGGCAGGAGACGGAGATTTTAACTACAGCGAAGTGGAATCATTACCGGAACAGCTCAAAGGAACAAAATTCAACGTTTATACCAGTATATTCCATGGAACTCATGCCTGGCCATCCCGGGAACAACTTTCTCTTGCTCTGCTGTTTCTTCACATCAAAGCTATGCAGGAGGGAATTGTTGCCACCGACCGTCAGATCATCTCCTGTCTGAAAAACTCCCTGCTCGATTCGGTCGGCTATTACCATCAAAGAAAAAATATTGCAGATGAATTTGCCTGGGCCGAACGAGGTGCTTCTCTTCTGGCAGGATACAAAGAGGCAAACACTTTCCGGAAAAGAGTGAAAAAAATTTCTTCTACGCCTGAATTCCGGAAATTTCTCTCTGAAAAAGAACAGGTATTGCGTATGGAAGAAATGCTTCGTATGGAGTACCAGAAAGCCTTCACCGAAAAGGATACTTCCTGGTGGAGGAACGAGGCAGATGTTTTGAGAACCAGACTGACCGGGTCGTCAGACGGCCTGAAAAAAGCAATGCATGAACGTTTGCTGGCTTATCTCAGCATCATGGCATATACCTATACGAACAGAAGTATTCAGGCTGGTAATCTGGAGGCAGCCCGTCACTTTGTTTCCATCTATGGAATTATTGATCCTCAGAATCCTGATTATCTGAAATTCAGGAAACAGCTTGCCGAAGAAAACCATATTGCGCGTTAGAAAATGCGCAGTGTGCCCTGAGGGCAGCTTTTCCTTCGTTACAGCTGGTTTAACACGGATCCCTGCGAAAAAAGTCAATGCATCAATCACTCATATGTTTGCGCTCCTGATGCGGAAATCGGATAATGCACCAACGGGGTATTCGGCATGCAAAGCCCCCGGATTTCTCATGGCAAATGCAGCATATGAAGCAAATTCCCTGTTTCAGAGGCCTTTATAGCTTGCATTCAGGTAGTTGATAGAAGGCAGAGTATTTCCTTCAAAGTCAAACATGGTAGCATTTTCCCAGATTGATCCTGTTCCCCAGAGATCTTTCATACGGGAAGTGATCCAGGCAGGTTCCCAGTAAATCACTCCGCTTCCGCCTCCGTTAATTACTTTCTGGCACAGCGAAACCATGAAATTGTACTGCCCGGTTGCCGTAAAGGGGAATCCTGGCAGAGGAGACTGGTTTCCGAAAGCATTTGCATAATTATCGGCATATTCTGTTGTCCATGGATAGGCTGTTTCAAAAATCATAATTTTCTTTCCGAAAGTATTTTTCAGATTTCTGATAACCACGCCAAGATTATCAAAGGAAACCGTGGTATGCCACAAAGGGTAGTATGATATGCCAATAATATCAAAATCAGTTACTTTTCCATTGGAGGTAATCTGTTCAAACCACCATTGCACGTTTTTGGGGTCGGCAATATGCAGACCAATCTGAATCTGCCTGCCTTCTTCGGAGGATACTTTCCTTACTGCCCTGATCGCTTCGTTAAGAAGTTCCCCGAGCTGAACCCATTTCCCTTCGCAACAGTTTACCGAAGGGAAGCCTTGTTCAATATCGGTATAAAACAGGCCGCAGTTGATTTCATTTCCCAGCTGTACCATTTCAGGAAGCAGTCCTTCCGCGGCCAGGTTATGCAAGGTGGAGTATGTGTAGGTATAAAAAGAGTCTTTCAGGACAGCAAAATCCCGTATTGCGGCCCAGGCCGCCGGCGGAGTCTGACGGGTAGGATCTGCCCAGATGTCAGAATAATGAAAATCAAGACAGATTGCAAATCCCAGATTTTTTGCCCTGCGTATGCTTTTTTTTACGTCATTCAAACCGCTGTATAGCGGCACAGTATCACTTTTATAAACCTGCTGACGAACCCATGACGGGTTATGCCAGAGCCTGAGCCTTACCAGATTGGCCCCATGGTTCCGGAAAATTCGGTAGGGATCGTTTACCTTTCCTGAGTCTTTGTAAACAGCACCAAAGTCTTCGAGCTGATTTACATAGGAAAGGTCAACCCCCATGCAAAACTGATCGTATGTATAGCAGCGTATGGCATCATCCTTCGGATGGTCTGCATTATCCTTGCAGGATAGCAGTAAAAAGAGACAAGCCAGCAGAAACCAGACCGGAAAATGCGATCTCTTCATAATGGGATAATTTATTACAAAAATACATATATCATCCTTGAACAATTTATTTTATTTTCGTTTTCTAAGAAACTGGCATGGTATGTCACTCAGAACGCGCATACAAAGTTTTTTTGATACAAAAGGGCATAAGCCCCGGCTTGGGGGGTTGGATCTCCTGAAATACATTGGTCCCGGACTGCTGGTGACCGTTGGATTTATCGATCCCGGCAACTGGGCATCAAATCTGGCTGCCGGTGCCGGTTATGGTTACAGCCTGCTCTGGATGGTTACTTTATCAACCATCATGCTCATTCTTCTTCAGCACAATGCCGCACACCTGGGCATTGCTACCGGCCTGTGTCTTTCGGAAGCCACAACGCGATATGTGCGTAAACCTTATTCGATGGGTATTCTGCTCACTGCCATGCTTGCTTCCATATCCACATCCCTGGCTGAAATTCTCGGGAGTGCCATTGCATTGAATATGTTGTTTCATATTCCTCTTTTTATCGGAGTAATCCTCACTGTGGCGTTTGTTCTGATTATGCTCCTTACCAATTCGTATAAGGCAATTGAAAAATGGATCATCGGATTTGTATCCATTATAGGGTTGTCTTTTATTTATGAACTTTGGCTGGCTGATATTTCATGGAATGAAGCCATTACAGGCTGGGTTGTGCCATCATTCCCGGCCGGTTCCATGATCATCATTATGAGTGTGCTGGGAGCTGTGGTTATGCCTCACAATTTGTTTCTGCACTCTGAAATCATTCAGAGCAGGCAATGGAATCTGGAGGATGATAAAACCATCAGAAGGCAGCTGGATTTTGAGTTTACCGATACTTTGTTTTCCATGCTGGTTGGCTGGGCTATCAACAGTGCCATGATTCTTCTGGCGGCTGCCACGTTTTATGCTCACGGAAAACAGGTGACCGAATTGCCACAGGCAAAGGAACTCCTTGTGCCTCTCCTCGGAAGCAGTGCATCCTTTGTTTTTGCTATAGCCCTGCTTTTCGCCGGACTATCTTCCACCATTACTTCGGCCATGGCAGCCGGATCAATTTTCGCCGGTATTTATGAGGAGCCTTTTGATATAAAAGACAATCACTCCCGCACCGGTGTGATCATTTCTCTTTTCCTGGCGGCTGTTATCATATTGTTGATCAGGAATCCGCTGAAAGGATTGATAATCAGTCAGATGATATTGAGTATGCAGTTGCCGGTCACCATTTTCCTTCAGATTTATCTTACTTCGTCAGAAAAGGTTATGGGGAAGTATAAGAATACCTTGCTGAACAAGATATTGCTCTATTCTGTTGCCGGAATAGTGACCCTGCTGAACGTGTTTCTTATTATTTCCTTTTTCACATGAGCCGGACATGCGGCAAAAGTCCTGCCATCATCAGGTATATTAAATCCTGCGAACGTAAACCAGCTTATCATCGCCATCGTCATAGAAGTCTTTGAGCACGGCTTCGCAGGAAAAACCGTTATTTTCGTAAAATTTACGGGTTGGTTCATACAAAGGTCTTCCTGAGGTTTCGGCATACAGGGCTGTTCCGCCCATTTCCTTCACCTTCCTGCAGGTTTCTTCGAGAAGCAATTTGCCAATGCCTTTTCCCCTGAGGTCTTTATATGTTGCAATCCAGTAAAGGTCAAAACTTTTTTTTGTGCTGGGATTTAACCCAAAACAGGAATATCCGGCTGTTTTACCGTCTGCTTCGGCAAAAATAAATTCATAACCGCTTTCAGCCCCTTTGCTGAGACGTTCTTCAATCAGCTCAACGGCAATTTTCACCTCATGGGGATAAAAGAAGCCTGTTGATTCTATTATGTTGCGGACATTTTCAACGTCCTGCCACCCTGTTTCTGATCGTAACGTTATGTTCATTGCCGGCAAAATTTGTTCGTCCCTCCGGCCGAAACGGACCGGAATAGATAAAATGAAAGCTCAAAAGTACGATTTTAATTGATGGCTTCTTTCACTAATTTTTATATGGAGAAAGGCCTTTAAAACGCTGCCTTCGACTTCGCTCAGGCAGCGGGAATTACCTAGTCTCTGAATAATGGTTTCAGCTTTTCAACGGGAATTGTGCTGCGTGGATTAAACTGATTACCCGCCGCATACTTCCTTAGACTATATAGCAATTGCCGGGCTTCCGGCCTGTTTTCTGCATCGGTAAGCAGATCAGCACCCGTAACGATGATTTTACCTTTCCCGACCCTTGCTTCGAATATAAGCATGAGGGGCCTGGCTGTAAACCAGTCGTCAATAATGCGTACCACCGGGTCAACGTTTTTTTCAATGCCGGAAACATCAATGGCATGTGCATGCGACATGGCATCCCACCATTGCCAGTTGCTGTGGTATTCGGTAGGAAAATTTTCCAGGGCAGGATGTTTCGGGTTGCAAAGAATCCCTAAAGTGTGGGGAGGCTGTTTGCCTGTCCAGGCAGTGTTCCAGAAAATACTTGAAAAACCTACAGCTATGTTACCCCCTGCATGAGGGGCAATGCTGCCTTTCCTGACGGTTAACAAAACACGTCCTCCCCGGGTAAGGTAATCAATGGTCTTTTTGTCCAGTCTTTGAGCAATCAGAACGGAATCATTCAGAGCCGGCAGGTGAGCAGGATATACCCAAATGTTCCATGCATTCTCATACGCATCAGTTTTTAGTGTCAATACCAGCTGGGAAGGTTTGCTGATCATGGAAAGTGGTTGATCAATTGTGCCCAGCCTGATACCGTTTCCCAAAGGAATATTCATGGCCGGGAATTTACCTCTGGCAATAATTTCTCCTTCCATGGAAGAGAGAGTCCATTCCGGGATAACTCCTTTCAGTTCTTTGTCGCCGAAATGCGCTATTTCGGCTTCAGCGTGCAGGGTTTCATCGTTAGTAAAAATCATCTTTGAAAGACGTAAAAGTGGAACAGTGCTATTGCAAAAGCGACGGTATTCTTCAGGTTTAACGTAACCTTTTTCGTTCCAGAAAGCATTAAGGACTCCGACAAGGGCTGTTCCCTGGCCGGGAAAATCGTGCAGGTCGAGCAACTGGAAACCACCGAACCCTTTGGTACGCAGTGCAGCTTCAATGTCGGCCTTATAGCATAAAACCTGCAGTTTCCCTGAAGCAAGAAGGAAGCTGTCGGCAAGATGACCCATTCCGTGTGCATTGAGCCTGTCGCGGAAAATTTCAAAATTGCGGGCTTTCAGAACCCCTTTGTACTGGTCAATTTCCTTGAAGTCGGGATACACGCACCATTGCCCGATTTCATGGCTGACGGTGGGTTTATTATACCGGGCAATGATATTTTCCCAGTCATAAGCTGTTTGGGGAGGAAGGGCATTGATGATGCTGGCAAGACCCTGATCCCAGCCCTGAATTCGTGGTTCAGGGGTGCTGTTGAAATCAGTAACTTCGAGCAAAGGCCAGCCTGCACCACTTGAATATAAGCGCCTTGGGTCTTTTTTCTTCCAGTAGGTGACAAATCCGGTAAGCCACTGATCCTGATGTTCTCCTGCAGGTTCATTTCCGTACAGAAGAAAACTGAACGAGGGATGGTTTCCGTATGCGTCCACAATCCGGTTGCTTTCTTCGTACAGGTAAGTGTCAATTGGTTTTCCATCTCCGATGGATGAACCCTGGTTTGCCCAGGAGGCGCATTCCACGTGCAGATAAAATCCGGAACGGTCGGCTGCAATAAAGGCGGCTTCAGGCGGACACCATGAATGGAACCGCATATGATTCAGTCCGTGTGCCCTGGCAATCCTGAATATACGCATCCAGGCACCTGTATCTGTTGGGGGGAAACCTGTTTCAGGGAAAATGGCGCATTCAAGTGTCCCCCTTAAAAAGACAGGCCTGCCGTTGAGCATGAACTGCGTACCCTGCGTAGCCCATTCCCGCATGCCGAACAACTCTCTTTTTGTATCCTTTCCTTTGTCTGATGTAAGTACAACCTGCAGTGAATAGAGATTTGGATGAAATTCGTCCCACAACGCCGGATCAGATCCCATCGGTAAGGTTACTTCAGCAATTGTACAGGTTGAATCGCATTTTTTCTGAATCCTGATCTTTTTTGAGGCCGGTGCATTGTTGTTTTTTTCCGGAATGGCCTGAAGACTGAGATTGCAAGAAGCATTTTCTCCTGTGTGGTTACGAATCGCGACTATTACCCTTATCTGTTTTGAGGCAATGTCGGGATAGATTTTTACATCACCCAGGCTGATTTTTGGCCTGGCAATAAGTTCCAGTTTTCCAGTAATGCCGTTCCAGTTGGTTTGAGTATGATCCGAAATGCTGTGCGAATTTTGCCCAACGTCTATTTCATTGATCCTGTTGTCAATCCTGATAGAAAGCAAATGCTTTCCCGGTTTTATGGAAGCAGGAAGCAGGAAAGTATGAGGTGTGGAGAGGGAATTCGCTGTTCCCACTTCCGTACTGTCAATCCATACTTTGCTATACCAGTGGCACCGTTCCAGGTACAGTTCAATGGTTTTTTCCTTCCACGCGGCGGGAATCTCAATCTCTTTCTGATACCAGGCAGGACCCTTGTAATACGTAACGGGCTGGAGCCAGAAAGGAACCTTTATATTGCCGGGTTGCCGGTAAGGTGCATATTCCTGTGATGTAAACCATGAACTGTCAACAATCTGCCCTGTCCATGGGGTGCTGATGGTAATGGAATCCCCTTTTCTGTTGGTGGCCATTGAACCGGGTAGCGTAACCGAATCGGCCAGCAGTATGGAATACCAGTGCTGTGCTTCTCCGGTATCATCCCGGTCAATCTGAAATCTCCATGTACCCTTCAGACTGATACTGTCGGTTGTATCCTGACGGCAGGATCCGAAAACAAAGCCTGTTACTATGGAAGAAACAATGAGAAAGAATGATAATGGTTTGCGATGAAAGTAATTCATTGTATTCATAGGCAGTATTTTTATCATGAAACGAAATTTTACCTTCAAACTGTTTCAGGCGCGCATAAGTCTTTCTATTTCTTCGAGTGATTTCCCTTTGGTTTCAGGAAGCCTGAAGAAAATCAGAAGGAAACCGGCAATACAAATGGCAGAATAGACCCAGAAAGTTCCGGAAGCCTTCAATAAGCGATGAAGATAGGGAAAGGTGATGACCAGCACAGCACTGGCAATCCAGAGGGCAGTGGTTGCTACTGCCATGGCAGAACCCCTTATTTTATTAGGAAAGATTTCCGAAAGAACTACCCATGTAACGGGAGCCAACGACATGGCATATATGGCAATGGCAACCACTACCGTAATCAGAATAGGAAGTCCTTTTAACCCGAAAAAATAACCGGCCCCCAGCATTATATAAGTAACGGCAAGACCTGCCGAGCCAATCAGCATCAGTTTTTTTCTTCCTGCCGAATCAACCGTGCGGATAGCTACAAAAGTAAAAATCAGATTGATAATGCCGGTTATTACAATATTGAAAAGCATGGAAGTAATGCCGTACCCGGCGGAGGAAAAAACTTCTTCGGCATAATTGAATACTACATTGATGCCGCACCATTGCTGAAAGACGGCAAGGGCAATTCCCAGCAGAACCACGTTTCTCGCTTTCCTGTTAAGCAGGCTGAAAAGACTGAAGCGTTGCTTTTCCTGTGAGAGGGTTTCCGAAATTTCCCGGAAAGCAGCGGAGGCATAATCATTGCTTCCGGTCCGCATAAGAATGAATAGGGCTTTTTCTGTTTTTCCTTCTTTGATGAGCCACCTTGGGCTTTCGGGAACAAAGAAAGCAAGAATAAAGAAGAGAAACGCAGGAAACGATTCGGCCCAGAACATCCATCTCCAGCCTGTCTGTCCGTTCCAGGAGCTTCGGATAATGATATCAGAAGCTCCTTCCGGCACGGGTTCTGCAATGAGGTAGTTGATAATCTGGGCCGCCAGAATTCCTATCACTATTGCAAGCTGGTTCAGGGAAACAAAGCTTCCTCTGTAAACAGGAGGGGTAATTTCGGCAATATAAACCGGTGAAGCAGCGGAAGCTATTCCAATACCGAACCCGCCAAGGATACGCCAGAGAATAAAAGGTCCAAAATGATCGGCCATGCCCGTTCCTACTCCGGAAACGGTAAAGAGCAATGCGCAAAGAAGAAGGGAAATCTTTCGTCCGTATTGATCGGTTACCCATCCGGAAACTGCGGCGCCAAAAATGCAACCGATCAGGGCAGAACTCATGGCAAGACCCTGCAATCCGGGATTGCCCGTAATGCCGAAAAAACGCTCATAAAAAGGTTTGGCTCCTCCAATAACGACCCAGTCGTAACCAAAAAGCAGTCCGCCCATAGCCGCTACCAGGGCTACGGGTATTATGTATCGCATATTGTATTTTCCCATATTTGCCTGCTATATGAAAGCGATCCGAAATATCCTATTTTATCGCGAATTATCCAATAATAAACCTCAGCAGAAATAACACGGATTAAGCATCAGGAGTGGAAACGAACCAATGCTTTGGGGATTGGTATTTTGCAATGGCATCCGGGTTGAGGCCATTGAAAAGCATTGAAAGCGGCTCCAGGGCGCATTGCACATTTTTTCATGCACAAGAATCTTTCTGGTGCAATGATTGGGTTAATTATATATCAACCGGTTGGAGCAGAGCACTAAATAAAATCCTTTCCGGGGATGCGGAGATGGAGGTTATGAATCATTACCGGATCAGACCTTATTCAGTTCTTTAACGTTGCGGTATTCGAAACGGAAATCTATTTCGAAGCACTCAACAAAGCGGTTTTTGATCTGATGTTTAAGTGCCTCCGGATCATGGGATATAAAGACAAAGGCTCCTCCGCCTCCTGCGCCGCAGATTTTCCCGCCCAATGCTCCATTGTTCAGCGCGAAATGATACACTTCTTCAATAAAGGCATTGGAGGTTGACTGTGCGAGTTTCTTCTGTGCAGCGAAATTGCGGTTCATGATTTCGGCACAGAGAGCAAAATCTCCTTTTTGAAGGGCCAGGGCAAATTCATAGCCGCAGCGGGCCAGCTCATCAATGGCCGCGGCCCCTTCAGGGGTTTTGAAATTGCGATATACTTCCTCAACGGCAGTCTGCGCATTGCGGGAAACTCCCGTATGAATCAGCAGCAGCTTCTTCTGAAAATCTTCCAGGATGCTGTGAGAAATATCTGAAATAACAGGCCGGGCATAATCGGTACCGAATTCAAAACAATGAAATCCGCCGTAAACGATGGAATATTGGTCCTGCCGTCCGATGGCCCAGTTTAACTCCCGGTTTTCGAGGTTAAAAAGGTCTTCAGCAATGACCTGAAGGCTTTTTGATTCGGCATTGTATGTCTTGGCACTGATCATTTCCAGAAGTTTTACCGCAGTGGAAGTGCTCAGTCCGCTGCCTCTCGGATACCCCGAAAAATTGAGTTGCCCACCCTTAAGTTCAATCAGGGGGGAAATGGCCACGTTGGAAACATATCCTTTTTTTCCCTGCATAATAAATGGCACATCAGTCCATCCACCGGAAAAATCGATGCGCAGGGGGGCTTTCCAGGCAAAATTTATCTTATCAATGATACGGGTAGTGGATGTGGGTTCCAGTTCATGCGGCACTTCGCGTTTCACGAACTGCATTTGAATTCCCAGTCGTTCGCAGAGCTTTTTTTTAGGTTCGATAGCAGTATCGTCATCATTGAGTACAAAAACATCGGGGTGCAGAAGTTCGAGTATATGGCGGAAGTCAATTTTTCCCTCTTCAACGGTATTATCGTTCAGAACGGCATAAGAAACTTCTTCAAGAGCCGCAACAAGATGCAGCCTGTTTTGTTCCGGATTGACGGGTCTGCCAGGACCTTTCAGCTGTTCCACCACTTTGTCGCGGCCTATGCCAACCACCAGCAGATCGCCAAATTCGCGGCACTGACTGAAAAATACAGCATGGCCTGATTGAAGAATATCAAAGCACCCGGTACAGAAGACAATTTTTTTATCCCGGAATTTTTGGCGTATGCCGGGCAGCATTTCTGCTGTAAGTACTTTTGCCCTTATGCGTTCAAACATCCGCAGGAGTGCTTATCCGCATTTTGAAGATCCGCAGCTCTGGCAGATCAGACAGCCTTCCTGGTAAACGAGAGCCTCTGAACCGCATTCACTGCACCTTGTTCCTTTACGGGCTTTGGTTCCGTTAGGAATATACCGTTTCAATGCCCTTTCCACGCCGTTTTTCCATGTGTTGATGGTATCGCTGTCGAGGCTGAGTGAGGCGACCAGATTAACCACATCGGGTATGGGCATTCCGTGCCGCAGAACTCCCGAAATCAGCTTGGCATAGTTCCAGAATTCGGGGTTAAACATATGGGAAAGCCCTCCGATGGTATTTTTATACCCGTATTTGTCGGTATATTGAAAATCATAACGCGACTTTCCGGTTTCATCTTTTACCTTGATAATTTTTCCGTGTGTGATGGAAGGGGGGATGGGGAATTTTTCAATATCTTCAATACCGGTGAAGATTTCGTAAGGCCTGCCGTCTTTGAGTCCGATGAAGGCAATCCACCGTTCGTTGTTGTTGTTGAAGCGTATAATATCGGCTTCGAGTTCGCGCGGGCGTTTAAAGCTCTGAGGGTCAACCTCTGCTGTTTTTTCCTTTTTCTCTTTTGCCGAAAGAAGCACTCCCGAGCGGGATCCTTCCCGGTAAACTGTTATGCCCTTGCAACCGCTCTTCCATCCGGTGATGTACAGTTCATCCACAAGGTCTTCGCTCACGTTTTCGGGCAGGTTGATGGTAACGCTGATGGAATGATCGACCCATTTCTGGATATTTCCCTGCATACGGACCTTGCTTACCCAGTCAACATCAGCTGAGGTGGCTTTGTAATACGGCGATTTTGCTACCAGTTCCTGGATTTTTTCAAGAGGGTACTTTTTCACTTCTTCGACGTTATAGCCGTTTACCTGGAGCCATACCTCAAATTTGTGATGAAAAACAAAATATTCTTCCCAGCTGTCGCCTACTTCATCCACAAAGGTAACTTTGGCGGAAGCGTCGTTGGGGTTGACTTTGCGCCTGCGACGGTAAACCGGCAGGAAAACCGGTTCAATGCCGGAGGTAGTCTGGGTCATAAGGCTTGTGGTACCGGTAGGTGCAATGGTAAGCAGAGAAATATTACGGCGTCCGTATTTTACCATGTCGCGGTATAATTGCTCATCTTCCTTTCTGAGCCGGAGGATAAACGGATTGTCTTTTTCAAGTTGCGGGTCGTAGAGAGGGAAAGGCCCTCTTTCCTTTGCCGTTTCAACCGAAGAGCGGTAAGCTTCCAGAGCAACTGTTTTATGTACTTCGGTAGAAAAGTCAATGGCATCATCGCTTCCGTAACGCAAACCCAGGGCGGCGAGCATATCTCCTTCGGCGGTAATCCCGATACCGGTGCGCCGCCCTTCTTCAGCCTTTACCCGGATATTTTCCCAGAGCTTTCGTTCAACCCGTTTAAGTTCCATGTCTTCCGGGTCGTTGGCTATTTTATCAAGGATGGCATCAATCTTTTCGAGTTCCAGATCGATGATATCGTCCATGATTCGCTGGGCATAGTGGACGTGTTTGCGGAATTTGTCGAAATTGAAGCGGGCTTCGGGTGTGAAGGGATTTTCGACATAACTGTAAAGATTGATGGCCAGCAGACGGCAGCTGTCATACGGACAGAGCGGAATTTCGCCACAGGGGTTGGTAGAAACTGTCCTGAAGCCAAATTTGGCATAGCAGTCAGCCACAGATTCCCGGATGATGGTATCCCAGAAAAGTACCCCTGGTTCTGCTGATTTCCAGGCGTTGTGAATAATTTTTTTCCAGAGTGCCCGGGCATCAATTTCTTTTCTGATCATCGGATTAGGGCTGTCAATCGGGAATTGCTGAACATATGGTTTGCCTTCAATGACAGCCTGCATGAATTCATCGTCAATTTTTACCGACACGTTGGCGGCAGTAACTTTCCCCTGCTCCAGCTTTGCATCGATAAATTTTTCGGCATCGGGATGCTTAATGGATATTGTGAGCATAAGGGCTCCGCGGCGCCCGTCCTGAGCAACTTCGCGGGTTGAATTGGAATACCGTTCCATAAAAGGAACCACGCCTGTTGAGGTGAGGGCACTGTTCAGCACAGGAGTACCATAAGGCCTGATGTGGGAAAGATCATGCCCGACACCTCCCCTGCGTTTCATGAGCTGAACCTGTTCCTGATCAATTTTCATTATTCCCCCGTACGAGTCAGCCGGGTGGTCGTGCCCAATAACAAAACAATTTGACAGGGAAGCTATCTGAAAACGATTTCCTATTCCGGCCATCGGACTACCCTGGGGGACAATATACCGGAAATCCCTGAGCAATTCATAAACCTCCTCAACCGGCATCGGATTGGGATACCTTTTTTCAATACGGGCAATCTCCCTGGCAATACGCCAGTGCATATCGTCAGGTGTCAATTCATAGATTTTCCCGAAAGAATCCTTCAGGGCGTATTTATTCACCCATACCGTGGCGGCAAGTTCATCGCCACGGAAATATTCAATGCTTTTCCGGAGAGCCTCTTCATGCGAATATGTCTTCTGTTCTTCTTTCATCTCAGTTTTTGCTGTTCCTTCGTTCTGCATAGTTTTTTCGTTCTCTTCAGCTCCGTTTTTCTGATTATTGACAATGATCGCGTCCGTTTGCATACATCCGGTTTTTTTAAGGTTTTGGGTATCTGTTATTTTACCTGAATAAAATAGAAAAGGGTTGACTATCGCAAGTTAACACCAGACAAAAAATTTTGCCTAAAAAAACCCTGTGTAAATATTAACAACGCGGCAGAGTTTATCAACCTTACACCCGAAAGCAGCGATATGGTTCATTGTCAACATTTTCTATCCAAACCGGAGTATTGTATCAAAAACACTTTGATATATTGAATGTGCAATACACCATAGTTAATATATGAAATCACCTTTGTGTTATTGTAGTAACAGAAGGCAGGCACTCAGCTATATGCTGAAGAATGGTGCGGGTTGCTCCCGTGTTTTTCCGCACGTATGATGCCGAAGCTTCTGCAAGTTTTTCTCTCAGTGAGGTATTTCTGATGAGCTGGTCCATGTTTTCCTTCAGTTCATCGTAGGAATGAACGGGAATTCCGCATCCAAGTTCTTTCATTTCCTTTGCTTCAAGGGCTTTATGATAGTTAGGGCCGAAAAGTACCGGCCTTCCGTAAACGGCAGCTTCAAGGATGTTGTGGATGCCTTTACCAAACCCTCCTCCGATGTATGCAATGGCTCCATAGCGGTAGAGGGTGCTCAGCAGGCCAATTTTGTCAACAACAAGTACCTGCGCTTTTCTCAGGGTATTTTCATTTTCTTTGCTCCCGGAAAACAGAATATAAGGTACAGTGATTGATTTGCAGAGTTTTGTCAGGTGTGAGGTGTGAATTTCATGGGGAACGATAATCATCTTCAGAGGGAATCCGGTTTCGGCAATATACCGGGTAAGAAGAGCCTCATCAGGTTCCCATGTGCTCCCTGCAACTACTACAAGATGCCCGTCGGCAAACCATCCTGCTTCAGGAAGGGTTTTTTCTTCCGAGGCAATCTGAATTACCCTGTCAAACCGTGTATCCCCGCTTACAGAAACTTGGGCAATACCTATATCACTTAGAAGCCTGGCCGAATTCTCATCCTGGGTGAAAATATGGCTGAATCTGAGCAAAATGTTGCGGTACCAGGTTCCGTACCATCGGAAAAAAAGCTGGCCCGGCCTGAAAATGGCAGAGATAAGAAACAGCCTGGTTTTATTCTTATGAGCTGCCTGAAGAAAGTGAAACCAGAATTCGTATTTGACAAAAAGAGCAGCTACCGGTTTTACAGTATCTATCCATCGTTTAGCATTGCGGGGTGTGTCAAGCGGCAGATAGGTGACGCAATCGGCCAGGGGATAATTTTTTCTGATTTCGTAACCTGAAGGGGAATAAAAACTCAGAAGAATGAATACATTATCTCCGGAATAACGCCTGATAGCCTCAATAACAGGCCGGCCCTGTTCGAATTCTCCGAGCGAACTACAATGGACCCAGACAACCGGTTTTTGGTTTTTCTCCAGAGCGCTTTTCAGACGGGGGTACCAGTTTTTTCGTCCTTTCAGCCACAGGGCGGCCTTGTGATTAAACGGAGAAACAATTACTATGCCGGCATAATATAACCACAGAGATATTTGATAAAGGAATTTCACAGAAAAGAATTTTATCGTGCAAAGTTAACCCAAATGGTTGTGATTCTGCCAGTGTTTTTATCCCGGATTGCGCATCAGGAGTTCAAGCGAACCAATGCGCAGTGGTTTGGCTTTCAGTGGTGGAATCCGGGCAAATCCCGCTGAAACGGAGTGAAAGCGGCCCACCAGGGCACATGGCGCATCAAAAAACGCGCAATGTGGGTTCATCATACCGGGTAATGGAATCCTTTGCACCATGTACTGCAGAGGAAGGCAGAAACTATATGGGCAGTAAGATAGTTTTCAACCGTCTGTTGTTCATAATATTGATGCATGTGCTTCTTCTGCAACCATTGAAATATTTTATTTTTGGGCGTAGTATACTGGTAATTAACATCAGCGCGCATGAAGAAAAAGCAAAAAGATCCTGAATTGCTCCGGAAATACAGACAGTCTGTTTTGTTTAACAAACGAGAAATTGCCGCCATCAACAAATACTGTTCCCGGTATAAGATCAACAACCGATCCCGTTTTATGCGGGAAGCTATAATCAGTGAGGTGCTTCGCCGTTTTGACCGGGATTACCCTTCGCTGTTTGATCAACCGGGGGTGCAGGTTTAAGTGAATCATAGAATCAAAGATCTTTATCATCAAAGCTTGGCACTTTCCCGGTAAAATCAACGTGGTAGTGACCCCAGGGACTGGTAACTGAAAAAATACCCTGGTCAATTAGAACACCGGGGCCTTCTAATACAGGCCAGGATTCTGAAAAATCCATTTTCCTGCCATCGACTTTCAGAACAGGAATTCTTCCAAAACCTTTTCCCGACGGCCACTGTGGTTGCCTGAGAATATCCGGGTCAGGGATAACGGTTTGCATTACCATTCCAAAGCCCCAGTCAGAAGAAGCTTCCATAAAAGTACCATTGCTGCTGTAAGTGAAGGCAAGCTGGATTCCTTTTGAAGTACGATATGTAAAAGAATTGGCCGATATTTTTTTAAAGGAAGCTTGTTTTGATACAGCTTTTACACATGCTTCCGAATTTTCAAATTGCAAGGTATCAGCTACTTCCAAAATAAAGCCACACATTTTGCCGAAACGGGCCGAATTGATCAGTATAGTGCGTATAGAGCCATCTGCCCTGATGGATAGGATTTTTGTGCTATCAGTCAATGGATGTATAATAATCCAGGTATTTCCAAAATCAGCCAGAAAGAAGGAATTCTTTCGGGTAATTCTCACCGAGCCAGGAATTGTAATATAACTTTCGTTTTTGCATAGTACTGTTTGGTTGGCATTAACCGGGTTATGTTCAATTTTAAATGTATCCTGAGGGAATCGCTTTTGAAAATCTCTGGCCCAATATTTTTTCCATGATTCTATAGTATCCTTAATGCGATCGGTGATCTCAGGAGCATTAACAGGTGTAAGCGTTGCCTGGATCAGGACATTTTCATATTGTGCAACCTGTGTAAATGGCTGAAGCATTTTCCCTGCAAAATGATCATAGAATCTGCCATTACCTCCTATTTCGTAAGGTATTAGTGATGAATCATTCCGGATGACAAGTTTCCAGGGAACAATCTGAGCTGTGGAACCGGTCCATCCTCCATAAGCGCTTACTGCACTGCCAAGGGAAAATGTTGGATTCAGGTAAAGGAAATGTTTTACAAAGGATTCAGGACTCAAAAGATATCCGGGTTTGGATCCACGAAAATACAGAGAACGGGCCAGTGAGGTTTTTCTGGCCAGAGGGAGAAGAGCAGAAGGAGGATGGTATACACTGGTTGCGGCATGAACTGATTGAACGTACTGACTTCCTTTAAATCCGAAAGGAGGTTCTCGATCATCCTGAGCAAACCATAACCAGCACAGATAGTTCATCGAATTTGTGTTTGCAGAGTCCGGTCCTGTGCCCCGCATTTCCGGACCTCCTATTGTTCCCCAGCTATAGTGCAGCGCCATATTGGCAGCGTAAAAGTCAAGAACAGCCCTGGCTGCCATTCTTATTTCTGGGTCTTCTGCAAAATCGTAAAGATTGAGCCAACCAATTATATTGTATGTTTCATAAATAGATGAATTCCATTCTCCATTTCCCACATAATAATATTTACGAGCTGTGTATAAAATCCATTCCTTCATCGCATGGAGATATTCAGAGGCTGAAGGGAAAATTTCAGGGTATTTCAATGCAGCCTGTGCAAACAAATATCCGCTTGTACGCGACATGCTGATATGATTTTCTGTTCCTTCTCCTGTAAAAGCATTGTAGCTATCTTTTCGCTCAAAGACTTTTTTTAGTATCGTTATACGATTCTGATTTATTGCAGGTGCTTCGGGAAACAGAAAAAAAAGCCGCGTCATGCCCACCAGAGTGAAATGGAAGGGACTTCGGTTACATAATTTATTTATCCATGCATTGGCGGAGGAATCCTCCGTGCCATATTTTGAAAATCTTGCAATGGCTTTGGGCCAGTAATATTTTTCAGGATCATCAATCGAAAAAGAAGGAGGAACATACTGGTCAGCGACGGCTGTGAGCAGTTTATTTACCCTTTGCTGAAAACACGGGTCAGGCACTTCTGCCGGAAGCATTTCATAAAGCAAAAGTGTGAAAAAAAAAGCCAACAGCAATGTAATCCTTCGTTTCATGCATTATTTCCCTTGTAAAATAAGCTATTTCTTTTTATCCATTAGTCTTGGATCAAGTACTAGTTTATTTATTCCAATATAATTCTGAAAAGGTCCTTTACCTGCTAACAGATCAGCCACTTTTTCGGGGCAGGAAACGGAAAGTTCCAGATTTTCAGGTTGAAAAGATATCTTCAGGTTGTTGATTGTCATTCCTTTTTTTTCCCACCCGAATGCTTTTTGCCAGGCTTCTAAATCAAGTTGCAGTGCAGGTGCCGGATTTCCTACGCGAAGATATCCGGGAGGCATTGAAACAAAAATATTCCCGTCTGAAAAATTGTATTCATTGGCAAACTCAATAGCATATTTCCCACATTGAACAAATATATTGTCGGTCACTTTGTGCCATCGTGTCAATCCTCCACGTGTTCCAACGATTCTTTCCGCATTCAGGTAGTCGGTATAACCGCCGTTTTCTGCATCACATATTAAGTTGTTGCAAAATTCAATACTGTCGCTGCCATCAGTATACAAAGCAGAGCCTCCGGCTCCATATTCTCCGCTGACCCAATACTGGCAGGTGATTTTATGAAAAAAATTCTGATCAACCAGGCAGTGGTTACGGCTCACTTCGATGTAAACAGCTCCGCGTGCTGAAGAAATACCGGTAAATACATTCCGGGTGATCCGACAATTTTTATTCGAAAGATAATCCAACCAGATGCCGGGAGCATAAACAATATTTCTGAATATATTCCTGCGAATCAATGTATTGACTGCTTTATGAAATTTGATTGCTCCGGATTCCCATGCTTGTTCTGCATTTTGCCAACCAATATTTTCAAAAAGATTGTCTTCCACCAGGAGGGAATTGGCTCCAAGGGCCTGGAGTCCGCCAATTCCGCAGTTTCGTATAATATTCCTACGTACAATGTGATATCCTAACCCGGGTTCAAAAGGTGTGTACCACATTTCGTTTCCCAGATCAATTCCCAGTGAATTTGCCCATTCAATAGTGCAGTCTTCTATAATCCAGTGATTTCCTCTCGAAGAAGAAATTATCCCTCTTTGAGGTACCGGGAAACCGTTTCCGCATTGTGAAAATGTGATACCTGATATCCGGATATAACCAAGACCGTATTTTTGAGGAACAAAAAGCTGTTCACGAACAGTAGCCTCAATGGTATAGTCTGAAGGGCTGCTATTTAAAGGGAATCGCACATGAATCCGCATACCATTGTGTTCGACCCAAAAAGCTCCCTGTTCTTTTTCAGTAAGTTCAACAGGTTTAAGAACCTGTTCAAGAGGTTTTCCGTTGAGAAAAAGCATGCCTCTGCGCCTGAAGTGCGGATCCATTCGTACTTTTTGGTACTGCAAATACTCTCTGTCGTGGAGGATGTTGAGCATTCCAAAGGGGTTATATCCATCAAATTCTGTTCCATCAAAAGAATATTCCCAGATAATGACTGGTTGATTTACTGACTCCTCAGTATAGGCTTCATGTTTTGTGAATATCCAGTGTTTGGAAACGGAAAAATGTTCCGGGTTTAATTCAACAGAACCTTTGATAATAACATCTTCGCCCGGGAATGCTTCATAGCTGATCATTTTATCAGGCCCTTCACCTCCCTGAGCAGGTCTAATTACTTCCCGGTAAATACCACCTCGGATAAGAACCCGCTCACCTGGTTTCAAAATCTTCGCTGCAGCAGAAATTGTTCGAAATGGATGGCTTGCTGATCCGGAATTGGTATCATTTGCAACCGGATTATTCTTATCAACATAATAAGTTCGTCTGTAACTTGTTTTTTCTGACCAGAAATGAAAGGGTTTCCCATCAGCAAGTGTTTCATCGGAATTCTTAATGTAATGATTCCTGACACCGGAGGACTGCCCATATGATTCCGGAAAAATGAACAGAAGAAGCAAGACTATTTGCTTGCACTTCCATCTCCTGGATGTAATACCTGTTATTATTTTCATTCTAAATTGTGTAAATAAGAAAAATTATTAATGCGGCAATTGCAAAAATGAAAATAAATTCTACCCAGGATACTTTAAATATTTCTCTATTCAATCGCATGCAGTAAAATTTTGCCAAAAGTAGTCTTTGAAACATGAGGCAAAGTGGATAAATATCCCTGATTTTGGTGATAAAAATCCCATTATATTGTATCATTATCCCATATAGTGCATTTATGTCGAGATGAATGAGGGCATTGTAAGCCGGACAGCTCGGCAAGCGCCCGGCAAAGTCCATTTACTACAAAATTGAAGAAAAACTTTTTTAATGCGCAATGTGGTTTTACTGTTTTTCTTGATTGGCAGCGTATTGAGATGGGGTGCAATGAAAATATTTATGAAAACACTTACTGAAATATTGAGGATCATTAAAGCCTACTTCATATGCCACTTCTGCCACTGAATAAGTATTCATAGAGAGAAGCTGAGCTGCTCTTTTCAGTCGTATAATCCGAATAAATTCATTAACCGATTGCCCGGTAACAGCTTCAAGACGCCGGTAAAGCACAGAGCGGCTCATTCCCATTTCCTTAACAAACGTGCGCACATCAAAGGAAGAATCTGAAATGTATTTTTCAACAATATCCATAGCTTTTTTAAGAAAAACCTCATCAGGATGTTCAACGGCAAGCTCGGAGGGTTGCATCAGAAGTTCCTTGCGAAATTTATTCCACAACTTTTTGCGTGCGTTAAGAATGTTTGATATCCGTATTTCAAGGAGAGAAATGCTGAACGGTTTGGAAATATAATCATCGGCACCAGAAAGGAAACCTTCCATGCGCGTTTCCTCGGCTGAACGGGCTGTAAGCATAATAATAGGAATGTGTTCTGTATTTGGATGTTCTTTGAGTTTACGGCAAAGAGCAATCCCGTCCGTTCCCGGCATAACTATATCGCTGATAATTAAATCAGGTAATTGATGCAGCGCCAGTGTAAAGCCCTGATCTCCGTCTTCTGCTTCAATAAAACGGTATTTTTTACCAAGGCCTTTTTTTATAAAATCGCGCAATTCAGAATTATCATCAACAAGAAGTATGATTGGTTTTTCGATGGTTTGATCATTATCAGAAAAATCCATTTCATGATTTGATTCATCTGATTGTAAGAGATTTACTGTTTCGATGGGTGCATGCGAAGGAGCCTTTTCAGCAGAGTCAACAATTTGATCATTACTGTATACTTCTTTATCGGCGGGGAGGAGAACGGTAAAACAGCTTCCTTTTCCGGGCTCACTGGAAACAAAAATAATTCCTTTGTGAAGCTCAACCAGATCGCGGGTAAGAGCAAGCCCAATGCCGCTTCCTTCTATTTTGTGAGGATTTCCCGGCTTATCTCTTCGGCTGATCTGATAAAAACGGTCAAAAATTTTATCCAGTTGATCGGCCGGAATACCTATTCCGGTATCGCAGACATCAATACGAACATGTTGGTTCCTTAAAGAAGAAATACCGGAAAATTCTTCCGGCAAAGAGGAACTACAAGATATATGAACTGCAACCGATCCTCCATCGGGAGTAAATTTAAATGCATTTGACAACAGATTATAAAATATTTTTTCGAGTGCTTCGCGGTCGAACCATAACGGGAGGCATGGCGGGTCTGCTTCAACTGAAAAGTCCATATGGTGCATGGAAACAAATTCCTGGAATGCTCCTCCAATTTCTTTTAAAAAAGAGACCAGATCATCTTGAGAGACTTTCAACCGCAGGTTACCTGTTTCTATTTTTCTGAATTCAACAAGTTGATTGATAAGTCGCAATAACCTTGAAGCATTACGGTATATAACTTTTAGCTGATTCTTCACTGAATCTTCAAGTGTTTCAGAGTGCAATATTTTCTCAAGAGGGCCAAGAATTAATGTAAGCGGAGAACGGAATTCGTGAGAGATATTGGTGAAAAACTTTAATTTCATCTGGTTAATTTCTTCCATTTTTTGCTTTTCAATTTCTTTCAGAAGCAATTCATGTTTCATTCGTTGTCTGGAGATGAGATAACTTCGGAAAGCAAGGAGGAGCAAAACAATGATGCATAGATAGGCAAGATAAGCCCAAAAAGTTTTCCACCAGGGAGGCAGAATGACTACCTGTATGGAGGCGGCTGAAGGATTCCACACACCATCATTATTGGACCCTTTAACCCTGAAATAATAAGTTCCCGGGTCAAGGTTGGTATAAGTGGCGGTACGGTTGTTTGATGGAACACTCCAGTTGTCAAAGCCTTCCATTGTGTAGGAGTACAAATTTTTTTCCGAGGAAGTATAGTTGAGCGCAGTAAATTCAAATGAAAATGCCGATTTATAAGGTAGAACAATTTTACGGGCATATAAGATATTTTCTTCAAGCGGGAAATCGCGAGAACCAGGTCGGAGAGGCCGGTTCAGTACTCTCAGGTCAGTTATATAGACCGGAGGAATGAATGAATTAAGTCGGATACTATCAGGATGAAAAAAATTCAGACCATTTACGCCACCAAACCAGATAAAGCCTTTGCTGTCAATCATCGAAGCTCCGTAAGAAAACTGATTGCTTTGCAAACCGTCAGTTACATCAAAATTTCTGGTTTCTTTGGTTTTGGGATTGAATCTGCAAATGCCATGATTGGTGCTTAACCAAAGCATGCCATGATGATCAATAACAATCTGGTGAACCGCATCATTGGGTAACCCATCGCGCATGGTAAAATAAATCAGCGCATCATTCGATGGCCGGTATTGAATCAATCCTGCGCCTTCGCTTCCGAACCAGATATTACCTTCGTTATCTTCAACAATGGCACGTATATCATAACCAAAAAGAAGCTCATCCTTTTTATTTTTAAAGGGAAGGGTTTTATAAGTCAGGGTCAGCGGGTCAAGTAAGGAAATGCCTGTTCCCCCTATCCAGATCATCCCTTTACTGTCTTCACAAAGGGCTGTCACTCTATTGGATTTGATATGCTTAAAAGTTTCATTTTGACGATCCATCAATTCAAGGCCTCCTAAAGTACCTACCCACAGGTTTCCCCGCTTATCTTCCAACAGACACCACACATTGTTATTGATGAGAGAAAGTGTGTCACCCGGAATATTTTTATATGATTTAAACCGGTAGTTCCCGAGATAGCGGTTCAGCCCGCCTGCATAAGTTCCCGCCCAGATGACACCTGAACGATCCCTGTATAAAGTTGTTACCGAGTTGCTTCCCAGTGAACCTGCGGCACCCGTTTGGGCCTTAATGGTTTTAAAAATTTCCTCCCGGGAATTATAAATATTGATTCCTCCTCCATCTGTTCCTATCCATATTTCATCGAGCTTGTTCTCACAAAATGCCAAAACCGATTTATGTGAAAGACTGTTGGGATTAAAGGGAATCTGTGTCAGATGGTTGAATTGTTTCTTGAACGGATCCAGGATATTGACTCCACCGGCGAAAGTTCCAATCCATAATATATTTTGGGCATCAGCATACAGATCATAAACGGCATTGCTTGAAAGGGATCCGGGAATTGCCGGGTCGCGAAAGATATGGCTAAAGGTGTTTTTTTCAGGGTTATAAATAGTAATTCCTGCTCCGTCGGTAGCAAACCAGACTTTTCCATGCGGGTCAACAAAAACATCCTGAATAATATTGCTTCCTAAGGAAGCTTTTTCGGGGTCATGACCATACCATGTGAATGTGAGGGAGGTGAGGTCAAAATAATAAGCGCCATCTCCTTCTGTGCTTATCCATAAATTTCCTTTTTTATCAAGGCGGAATTTTTTTCCTGTAATCAGATTTTGATTTGCATTTCGCAAGGGAAATTGAAAAAACCGAAAAGTACGGTTTTCAAAATCAATTAAACTGATACCAGGCTTTTCATTACCTACCCAGATGTGTCCTTCCGGATCTTCTATAATGGCTGATACTCTGTTATTGTTGAGTGGATAATGAATAAATGCATCCTTTGCGGGATCATACAAATCAAGCCCCCCGCCAAAAGTGCCAATCCAGAGCCTTCCCTTGCTGTCGGTATAAATGGTTCTGATGAAATTGCTGGCAACTGAAGTGTTTTCATCTGGCGAATAGAAGTAACGTTTGAATTTTGCTGTACGGGGGTTGTAACGATTAAGACCTACCTGAGTGCCTATCCATAGAAAGCCCGAAGAATCTTCGCAGACACAATAGACTTTGTTATTACTGATTGAAGAAGTGTCGTCCATGCGATGACGGAAAACAGTGAAATTATATCCGTCATATTTGTTCAAACCATCACTGGTGGCAAACCAGAGAAACCCTTTGGAGTCCTGAAAAATATCATAAACAGTGTTGTGGGAAAGGCCCTGGTCAATGGTTAAATGGTTAAATTGATACAACGACTTCTGTGCCGGTGATTTCAGACCTGGAAGAAATAAGGAAAGTGCGACGATAAAATGCAATAAGTGGATTTTGGGAACCATACCGCATAATTTTCGATAAAGATACAGCAAACAGTTTTCTATTAAAAAAAGAGGGAGGCCAATGGCCACCCTCTTTCATTTACACAAATGCTCCGGTTCACTTTTTCATGAAGTACTTCACCATGCGTGTGTTGTTCATGCGAATTTCCATAAAATATGTGCCACTTTCGTATGAAGCCACATCCAATGCATAATTGAGAGCATTGCCGTACTTGTAGATTGTTTCATAATGGACCGTCTTTCCTGCAATATCGGTGATCCGGATTTCGACAGACCCCTTATGTTCGTTGCGCAAAATCAGATTGATCTTATCCGAGGCAGGATTCGGGTAAAGGCTAATGATTCCTGTTGAACTCGGTTTATCAATACCTGTTGAAATACCGGTGGTGTAATACCCTGTGCTGACTGACGGTACCTGGAACTTAAGGACTTTTCTGGTAGCATCATATACCGGGGTTATACCGAGATCAGTCCATTCTTCAGTAGGCTGCGCTCTGTAGAATAACTTATACGTGTTGTCGGGAGTGGAGGTAAGCCCAGCTTCCTCAAAATTGAAACCCAGCGTAACATCAGGGGCTGTACCGATAACCTGAACAAAATAATCTCTGCTCCAGACTTTACCGTTGCCAATTTCTGAAACGGTACCTGATGCATGACCTGCAAATACATAATCGCCTGCATTAGCGAAAGAAGATGCTTTTATTTCGAGAGCTCCTCCTGAACTGTATAAATGTTCATAGGTGCCTCCGGCAATTCCGTTTTCTTTCCCTATTCCAATTACGTCAAGATTGTATTGTGTATTGGTGTAGAGATTTGTGGTTTGTGTGCCATCGGTAAGGGTAAGACCGTATTTTGCTGCAAGATAGTTGTTTACAATCCTGAGCTGAGCGGTATTCAAGTCAGAGTTCAAATACACAACCTCGGCAAAATTCATTGGCTGGAATCCGCCAATAAGCACAGGAGCATCAGTAGCCTGAATGGGTTTATTGTAGAAGTTGGTATTCTGCAATTTACCATCCGTGAAGAAACTGGCCAGTTTAATTCCACTGTTCATATTAACATTAACGATGTAATATTTGTCAATACCAAATTCTTCACCGTTTTTGAGGAACACATCCCTGGCAATAACATACTGCATTTTATTCGGATTCACGCCTCCATCCATTTCAAGCACGTAGGCTTGCTTGGTCGGATCGCTTCCTCTCACATCCCGTTTCTGAATCAAAGCAGCAAAATCATTGAAGAGAAGATTTCTCTTAAGTACCAGGAAAATTGAATTGCCAGCACCGCCATCCAGGTTATCGGCATCGCTCACCACCATCAGTTTATTGTTATCGGTTGATGTACCGAAGTTAAGCACAGGAAGTCCGTTGAGTGCATTATTCACATAGATGGGAGCGGGTTTGTTTTTTTCGCCGGTGTTGGGAATGGCTTCATCAGGTACGGTATAATTATTGATAGCGTTGTTGCTATTACCGGAAGCATCGGGCCATAATTTAACTTCTTCACCGTCAGCCACGCCTGTAATATTTTCTGGTTTAAGCCAGAGAGCAAGTTCAGGTTGATTTTCACGTGTAAGATTCTTATACCCAACACCACCGGGTCCGTTTCCGGGCAAATCTTCTGTTACAACCACCTTATAAGTGGCTTCACCAAGAACAGAATAGGAAAGGTCACTGTTGTATGCCTTAACTTTCAAGGTTGTGGTTTTGGTAAGAATCAAAGAATCGGGAACCGGTTCACTCGGCTCACTTCCGTCGTCGGAATAATAAATGTAGCTGGAGTATGGGCACGAAATTTTTACTATTACACGTTTCTGGTAGTTTACAACGGGCGAAGGAGTGAAAATTATATCCCCTATGGGCTTAACATAGTAGGTGCCCGTTACGGTATTTGATACCAAACCATCACGGAATCCCCGGACTTTAATTATGGTTGTATCAGCAGTGAGTAATAATCCATCGGCAGGGAATATTGCTGAAGAAATGGTAGGATCCGGCACATTTTTCTTTCCTGTTTCATAACGAACTGTATCTTTATCAGGTTTATTCAGCAATACTACCTTGATTTGGGGCACAAACGTGCCTCCATCGGGGCTTAATACCGGCAAGGTGGGAGGAATCTTTCCAACTTCAGAAACATAGGCAAAATTGATAATCGGACCATAACTTCCGTTAGCAGTTCCGCCAATCCACATATTATCAGTTGAATCCTTCCCGAACGATTTGATGGCCAGACTGATGGTTTTGTTTCCTTTCCGCAGTTCTTCATTAATAAAGTCAACCAGACCGGTTCCGTTTTTGAGGAATTCTTTCCGCGCTGAACTGGTGTTGAGGAAGGATGTGTCGAGCTTGTTATTTCCTGTTCCCGGTTTGGTTTTCCACTTAACCGTATCACCTATCCAGTTCTGTGTAACGGTGTAAAGAGATAATTTGAAGAGGTCGGCAAAATTAGCGTCTCCCGTTTTCCCTCGGTAACTTACAGTAGCCTGCTCAATCTGATGATCCTTTAGGCCGGAGAGATCAAATTTGACATAGGAGTAAGTCTGGTCAAAAGTTCCACCTGCATTTTTCTTTCGGAATGCGAGGATATTTCCTCCAATTTTTGACTGATCAATGACAGAATCAGGGTAAGCCTGCATGACCACAGCGTCATCAATGGAGTAATTGCTGGCGGCCGATTTAACAGTATAATTCAGTATCGGTCCATAACTTCCGTTGGCACTTCCTCCCATCCACATATTATCTGTGGAATCTTTACCGAACGATTTGATGGCAAAACTGACCGTTTTGCTTCCTTTCCGTATTTCTTCGTTGATGTAATCAACAAGTCCGGTTCCGTTTTTAAGGAATTCTTTCCGCGCCGAACTGGTGTTGAGGAAGGATGTGTCGAGCTTGTTACTTCCTGTTCCCGGTTTGGTTTTCCATTTAACCGTATCACCCTGCCAGTTTTGGGTTACGGTGTAAAGAGCCAGTTTAAAGAGATCGGCAAAGTTTGCGTCTCCTGTTTTTCCCCGGTAGCTGATGGTGGCCGACTCAATCTGTGTTCCGGCCAGATCACTGATGTCAAATTTAATGTAAGAATAAGTCTGGTCAAATGTGCCACCTGCATTCTTCTTGCGGAAGGCGAGTATATTTCCTCCGATTTTGGATTGATCAATCACCGAATCGGGAAAGGCCTGCATCACAACGGCATCATCGATGGCATATTTACTCTTATTTGGAGTTACTGTAATATTCAAAATAGGGCCATAACTTCCGTTAGCACTTCCTCCCATCCACATATTATCTGTGGAATCTTTACCGAACGATTTGATGGCAAAACTGACCGTTTTGCTTCCTTTCCGTATTTCTTCGTTGATGTAATCAACAAGTCCGGTTCCGTTTTTAAGGAATTCTTTCCGCGCCGAACTGGTGTTGAGGAAGGATGTGTCGAGCTTGTTACTTCCTGTTCCCGGTTTGGTTTTCCATTTAACCGTATCACCCTGCCAGTTTTGGGTTACGGTGTAAAGAGCCAGTTTAAAGAGATCGGCAAAGTTTGCGTCTCCTGTTTTTCCCCGGTAGCTGATGGTGGCCGACTCAATCTGTGTTCCGGCCAGATCACTGATGTCAAATTTAATGTAAGAATAAGTCTGGTCAAATGTGCCACCTGCATTTTTCTTGCGGAAGGCGAGTATATTTCCTCCGATTTTGGATTGATCAATCACCGAATCGGGAAAAGCTTGCATCACAACGGCATCATCGATGGCATACCGGCTTATCCTGGGCGTAAGCTTGCAATCGAGAATTACATTGTAACTGCCATTGGCTGTACCGCCAATCCACATGTTGTCAGTCGTGTCTTTGCCAAATGATTTTATGGCAAAACTTACCGTCTTACTGCCTTTGCGGATTTCTTCATTAATGAAATCTACCAGTCCGGTGCCGTTTTTCAAAAAAGTTTTCCGGGCAGAACTGCCATCCAAAAAGGAAGTATCAAGCTTTGTTGAACTGGTAGCGGGCTTTGTTTTCCATTTCACGGTATCTCCTTGCCAGTTTTGTGTAACAGAGTGAAGCGAGAGTTTGAAGAGGTTGTTAAAATTGGCATCACCAGTTTTTCCACGGAAACTAATTGTGGCTTGCTCAACCTGCATCCCATGGAGAGAGCTGATGTCAAATTTAACATAGGACCATGTTTCCTGAAGTACTCCCTCCGTATTTCTCTTTTTGTAAACTTTGAGGTTTCCTCCGATTTTTGACTGGTCAATTACTGAATCGGGGTATGCTTGCATAACTATGGCATCGTCGATGGCATACCTCGAGACAGTTTGCCCTTGACCTTCCATTGCCAGGCCGGCGAAGAAGATCATCAGCAAAAGCAATTTCAAGGTGTTAAAATTTTTCATAGCATGTACGATTAGTTTGGTAAATAAAAAGTATTCTGGGTAAAGATATGGATGCTCAGCCACCGGATAATGGAAATCCGTCCCAAACGACAGGGAATTTTGTACCAATCCGTTTTTTCTTCATTAATCATCTTTTTACCCCGTTAAAGGCATGATATTTCGATCCAAAGGAAACAATTTACTTTTTCAGGGAATTTTATCGGGGTAATTTGGGAAAATAGAACCTATATTAAAAAGTGCCAGTAAGTATCTTTGTTTATAAAAAAGTTCTTTATGAAAAAGATTGGGAATCTTTTGTTCTGTTTGTTCCTTTTCAGCTCATTTCTTTCTGGACAAAATGCAACCATTACCGGCGTTGTAATAGGAAGTGATGACAAACAGCCTATACCTGGTGTTACCGTTGTTCAAAAAGGCACGAATAATGGTACAATAACCGATATCGAAGGGAAATATTCCATCAGTCTTCCGGTGGGAAGCAAATTGGTCTTCAGTTATGTAGGCTTCGAAACGCAGGAATTTCAAATTACAAAGGATGCTGTAATAGATGTAATCATGTCTCCGAAGATTGAGCAGCTTGATGAACTTGTGGTTATTGGATATGGTACAAAAAAGAAACGCGATGTGTTAGGTTCGGTATCATCAATTAGCAGTGATGAAATTGTGAGCCTGCCTGCTTCAAGTATATCGAATGCGTTACAGGGTAAGGCAGCGGGAGTAGTTGTGACCAATACCAGCGGTGTGCCGGGAGCTCAGGTGAACATTCGGGTGAGAGGGGAGAATTCAATTAGTTTGAGTACTTCGCCTTTATGGATCATTGACGGCATGCCGGTGTACAGCGGGAGTGGTCTTGAAAGAACAATTGGTTCCACAAGTCAGGATCCTTTGTCAATGATCAATCCTAATGACATTGAATCCATTGAAATTTTGAAGGATGCAGCAGCTACGTCGATATATGGTTCAAGAGGATCAAACGGGGTTATACTGGTCACAACCAAATCAGGGAAAAAGGGAAAGGGGATGACCTCGGTTAACTATCTCACAGGGGTCCTTAATCTTTCAACTACCCCTGAGCAAGTGGGGTTTTGCAATACCCCAGAATGGTTTTCTCTGGTCGATAAAGCAAGAGCTAATTCAGGGCTGGGACCTTTTCAGCCTTTTGATATCATCAAATTTTTTAAGGATAATCCAAGGGCTGATCTTTCGCGCGAAGAAGCATTGCATATCAATACCAACTGGTTTGACGAGATTCTGCAAACCGGCTCTTATCAGGATGTAAATATTTCAAGCTCAAAGGGGTATGAAAACGGGTCGTTATATCTATCGGTTAACTATAATGATACAAAAAGTGTACTGAAGGAAAACTTTTTCAAAAAGTTCAGTACCCGCGCCAATATTGATTTTGAACCGATTCGAAATGTCAGAATGGGAGCTAGAATAAGTTTTTCCACTACCCGAAATACCCGTGTACAGCAACAGGTAGGTGGTGCGACAGGAAATAATAGCGGAGGGGCCAGTGCCGGTTTCGGAAATGCTAACCGTCTTGCTCTTCCATGGTTTCCAATTTATAACGATGGTCATCCGAGCGGATTCTGGAATCCCATGTCAGGAGGAAACCTCGTTGCCAGTGTGGACCCGGATAACCATTTCGACGAGGTAGAGCAATATCGGGGCTTAGGGACTCTTTTTTTGGAGTACCATGTCCCTTTTATCCAGGGATTTACTTTACGCAGTGAAGGTTCAATGGATTATATCCAGAATAACAGCGTTTACTGGGTATCTGCATTCTTGCGGGAACTGGGTTCCTATGCTTATGACAGGGCAGCTACGCGTAAAAGCTTTAATTACAACATATACGGTACCTACAATCGGGATTTTGGCGAAAAACATAATATTACTGCTACTTACGGAGCCGAATGGCAAACAATAAACCAGTATAACCGCGACATGGAGGCTCAGAACCTCAATGGTACCTATAAAGAAATTGGCAATCCAAATAATTATCTGAGCATGTACGGTGGATTAACAAACGAAGAATATCTGTTAGGCTATATTGGAAGAGCAGACTATAAATTCATGAATCGTTACATGCTCGGCGTAAGTCTGCGTCGTGATGGATCTTCAAAGTTCAGATCTGACAATCGCTGGCAAACATTCACAGCTTTTTCATTTGGATGGGTAGTTTCTGATGAAAGCTTCTTCCGTGCCAGTGAAGTGGTTAATTTTCTGAAGCTCAGGGGAAGTTTTGGCCAAACGGGAAATAAGGATATACCTTCGAACAGGTTTATTACAACATTTACCAATGATAGCAAAGACCGATATGGTGAATCAATACTCATTTCTGGGGGCACACAGATTGGTAACCTTGGAAATCCATCCCTTACATGGGAAACAACAGATAATTATGATATTGGCATAGATTACGGATTATGGAAAAACCGGGTGAATGGTTCAATTGCTTACTATTTGAGAAACATTAATGATTTACTCCTGTTTGTTGCCTTGCCGCCTTCTGCCGGAATTGGCGGAATATGGAATAATATAGGCGATATGCGAAATCAGGGATTCGAATTAAGCATCAGTTCAGTGATACTGAATAAACCTTCATCCGGCCTTAAATGGTCAGCTGATTTTAATATTGCAACAAACCGGAATAAGGTTCTTCGACTTACACCCAAATTGGACAGAGAAGGTCGGGGCGTTGATAGAAATTACACAAAATCAGTTGCAGGTGGCCACCTCTGGGCTTACTATATCTGCGAATGGGCTGGGGTGGACCCGGAAAAAGGAGTGGACATGATTTACGAAATTGATTACGGTCTCTGGCAGAGAACAGGGAAGACTGTCAAGACAGGAAGGTTGATTCCCGCGACATCCACCAATCTTGAACGAAACCGTATGATTATGCAGGACAAAACCTCCATACCAAAATGGTACGGAGGACTAACCAATAATATTGATTACAAAGGCTTTAACATCAATTTTCTCATCAGCTTTTCAGGAGGTAACTACCTTTATGATTATGAGGAACAAAGAACAACCTCAGTTCAATACGGCCAGGTAGTTCTTCGAAAATCTTTATTGGGGAATACCTGGGAAAAACCGGGCGACAAAACAAATTATCCTCAGCTTGTATGGGATTCTCAGTACGACTGGGGCTGGGATTTAACAGTTCCTAATCCTGAATGGACAGGTGATCCAAACGATCCGAAAGCAAAGGGATATTGGGTTGGGGGTCCGTCTGACCCCAAAACATATGTTTACAACAATGAAACCTCAGCTTACAGCAAATATCTGTATCCGGCCGACTATATTAAATTACGAAGAGTAGAACTCGGATACCGTTTTTCAGAGAAACTCCTTTCGCGTCTTTCGGTCAGCACATTCAGGTTGTACTTTTCCATTGATAATGCACTCAAATGGTCAAGATACAAGGGATGGGATCCTGAAACCGGCGGAGGTGTACTTCCTCCCTTGCGCGTTTTCTCCATTGGAGCTGATATGAAATTCTGATATGGATGAAAATATATTCAAAATATTGCCGCTTTCATCAAAACATTCCATTGCTATGAAAAAGTTCTTGCCTTTATTAGTCCTTGTCTTCATTTTAATATCTCTTGAGTCGTGCGAGCAGAACGACTTTTTTACTCTTACCAATCCACCGGAAAATCCGTGGTTGAATGTTGGTGAATTTGAACGGGCTGCCGTATCTCCCTATAATTATGCCTTTTGTGTTGATTGGGGCGGAGGATATTTTATGCAATCACGAGTAGTTCTCGACGTGATGACCGATGTGCTGTACCGTATTCCCGGTGCTTCAGCCAACTGGCCAATCGACGTAGTGTATAACCGCCAGACTCAGGTGGAAGCCGACCGGGTGGTTAATACATTTAAGGAGACATATCAGGCCATAGGAATATGCAATGCAGCCCTTGATTTTTATTACGAAAAAAAGGAAAATCCCTATCCGAATGCCTCAAGAGATGATATTGAAAAAAATCTGAAGAGAATTGTGGGTGAACTGCATTTTATGCGGGCTTTCTCATACTATCATCTTCTCCTGCTGTTTGCACCTGCTCCGGCTGATCCTGACTTTAAGTCAAAAGAGGTCCTGCCATACCGGGTATCATTTGCCAATGCGGAACAAGCGAGTAAACCTGTTTATGCCACTGCCGATACACTTTATAATGTTGTTCTTAACGATTTATTGAAAGCTAAGAAGCTTCTGCCTGATAAATATGCTTCAGGAATGCATCCTTCATATCAATACGGACGCGCAAACAAATTTGCAGCACGAGCCATGCTGGCGAGAGTTTACTTCAGACTGGGTGAATTTAATAAGGCATTGGCCGAGCTCGATACAATTATTGATCAAAACAATGGGGAATATTCCCTTAATGAAATTCCTATTGAAGCTTTCAGACACGATAACCCGCAAAGAGGAAAAGAAGTAATATGGTATGCTTTATATTATGATGTCCAGAAAGGAGCTATTCCTAAAGAAGCAACTTTGTTTACCTACCTTGACTACCGTGCCACCAACGGAGGTCATGGACCTTATCACCGGCGCAGCACATGGCACACTTTTTCCATGAGCAATAATGCTGCGAAACGGATCGGCTGGATGGACAGTGAAAACCATGTTACTGATAATGCCTTAACTGATCTGCGCTATAAACAATTGTACTGGCGTTTGGAAGGAAATTGTGGTACTCCGGGTTGCGGAGACCCTGAATATTATGAAATGCAATACACCCAGGTTAAGGAACCCCACATCTGGGGTGATAAATATTTTAGGGGAACTGATGGCCGTTTTACCAATGTTCCCGTGATTCGGCTTG
>Ga0078972_1002893_pt1 | contig 54191 bp, 42 predicted proteins | sample YelNatPaOPGAMG01_FD_67568 | JGI IMG/M metagenome (GOLD analysis project Ga0078972, IMG submission 67568) | Hot spring thermophilic microbial communities from Obsidian Pool, Yellowstone National Park, USA - OP-RAMG-01 (SPADES assembly) (version 2) | ecosystem: Environmental > Aquatic > Thermal... | reverse complement strand
CCCAAATACATCCACGGGCTCATCGCAGAGCTGCCGACGAAGCAGGTGCAGCTGCGTACGCAGCCGGTAACCCCGCGGCTCCGGCACCGTACGCGCAACCTGCGTCCAAGCAGCAAGCACCGTGCGAAGCTGTTGCAAGACATGCCGACGCATCGAATGTATCGCCGCGGCAATGTCGGGAACGACATTCCAATCCAGCAGGAGCAAGTGCATCGCATCCACCATCCACTCTAGATCACTCGCATCGGAAGCGCGTCCCGACGTGCGGCCGGCCTCATAGCGTGGCAGGCACAGCGCGCCAGCGACGCGTGCAAGCAGCATAACCGACGCGTGCCCTGCATCCGCCTCGGACGCACCATCATCGATGCGGGCAACTGCAGACTCCTGTGCCTCAACCTGCAATTCAGTACGACGCGATACCCAGCTCTCCAGGAGACGCGCACATAGACACTTTTGAAGCCAACGCGAGCGCCCTCGTGGTGGAATCACCCAAATCAAGGCAACGAGCGCCGGCAGCCAGCATCGTGTCAAGTGATCGTGCCCACAGAGGCGGCAATGCGGCACGTCGTCGCGCACGCATCGGCACCAGCACGCAATCGCCGCATCAGTGGACACGCGATCCGCTGCGATGCCGATGACCTCTGCCAGCTGCGTGCGCCAATGACGTGCCATCGCTGCTTGGCATGTGTAGATCACCAGCACGTCGTCGATAAACGCCAGGAGCTGCTCGTCATTCCATGCTGCGGCGCGCAGGTTGCGTTTCAGCAGGTGCCAGAACGGCTCGAGGGTGCTGCGTGTCTGCGTTAGCGCAGGCTCCGCAGCCGGGTTTTGTGTCGTCACCGCGGCTGCCGCTGTCTCCAGCAGCTGGTGCACGAACGCGCCCGGAAGCGTCAGAACGCGCTTCAAGCGGTGAGCGTGGCGATAGGCTGGGCATTGGGTCGACACTCGTGAGCTCGAGGCGCGTTTCGAATGGACAGGCTCGTCCAGCGCGCACACATCGCACCAGCCCAGGAGGCCGAGAGGAGAACGCCCGAGGGCCATGCAACCCAAGCGTCGCAGCGTCACGTGCAGAGCGCCCATGGCTAGCATGTGTTGATCCCGGGGGGTATCACACATCTGCTGAGCGGCTCACTCAAACGGACGGTGACTTGACGTCCGAATTCTAATCATTCTAGCATGGCCCCATCTATGCTAGAAAACAAGTTCATCTGGTTCTAGCGAGCATGCTAAACTTCGATGCGCTTTTCACCTCTATCAATATCAAGCTTTGAGGCTCGTTCTGCAACCGCTTCGCTTTCTTCCCCCTCATTGTCGGTTTTGAGTACGCGAGTCTTTCGATTTCCATAGGCTCCTGCATATGGAGTCGGAGCAAGTAAAATCCAGGGTACCTGTTTGTTATCTCTGTCCCAGAGTAGCGCTGAGCGCAACGTATCGCAGGCTAGGGCGCCCACCCAATGAAACTATGCTTGAAGGCGTTCTGGCAGGGAATGGCGCCCCTTGGTGGGAACGGAGTGCACCTTTTTCCGAGATGCTGCAGAATATCTTTGGTACTCCGACGGGATACATCCCAAGGCGTAGCTGGTGCACATGAGCGTGCTGTGGCTTGTTTGATGAACAAGAAGTATATATAATATTTACGATTTATGCTTCGGTCATCTTTATTCTTCACGTTTCGCCGGAACTCGGCGATCCACAAATATACGAAGCCTACGAAACGAGCACCAACCCGCACGGCAATTTCAGTGACAGCGCTATCACCATCGAGCACCAGCTCGTAACGAGGACGACTTCAGGGATAGAAACGTGCATTCACTTCCATGAATCTGTTCTTCAAGGCCCCGCATGACGTGCTCAATCGCGGTTGACACACGAAGAAGAGCTTTGGTTATCTAGCAGGACTTTCCTCTGTTTTTTTATTTTCTTCGGATAGAAGCCTTCGATCGGGGTCTTTTCTGTGATCAAACAAGTACCGGAAGGCAATTCAAGTTTGAGAAAATGTACAGGAATTTCAATCTGCCCATATTCCTTTCGTGCAAATCGGCAATAAACGCCCCACACGTGGCCGTCGCTGTGAGTACTCGAGTCCGATTCCAGTATTCTTCGCCGAGCTGAATGAAAAGACGAGAGCCTCTGGAAGCCAATCCCGCGAGAATAATGATGCTTCTGTGGAATGCCGTTTCGCGTGTTGCCCCTCGGCGAAAAGGTATCGTTCTTCGAACGAGATCTGTTTTGTATCATAAAAGGTTAAACAAGCTTTCGGAATGAGCTGGTGAATATTGCGCTAATATACGACATGGAAGTCCTATTCTTTGTCAATCAAACTGCACGGATTTTTGCAATAAGGAGTTCTTTCTGCATAAAAATCAAAAACTTGAAGAATGCGTCTGATTTGCAGACAACATCTAAGGAGACCAGAATTATGTACCCTTGTGTTGAGGAATTGGATAATTGTGAGGTTAGCTTTGTAGACCGTCGTCCGAAGATCCGCGATAATCATGATTCTGCAGATTCAACGGATTCCGGTGGGAAAGATTCGAAAGTGACGCACCAAACCGACCCCGGAGGAACCTCTTTCTACCAACGAATCTGCAATCAAATATTGTGGTGCATGCGTTGCGTAAACCGTATAGGTAGAAATTGGAAAACGGATCGAAAAGCAACAACAGAACGAGCAATTCAAAGTCTCATTGTAGTCGGACACGGGTCAAGTACTCTGTGACCGTGGCAATCGACGTCGTCCAAACCCGCGCGCACAAAGAATCTTGGATTCTGAAGGGAATGCTCTCAACTGGAGATAATTCTTATGTTATATTGAGCTCGGGCTCGCAGGCAGAGTACGTTGAGATTACGTCAGTCAATGTACAATTTACGAATAGGTCAATAAATACTACAAACCAAAGTCATCTATTCCGGAGTCGGCCATTTCAACGTCTGTCTGATTCTCTTGTGCTTCGTTCTCCGCGGCATGTCGTCGTTTCCGACGACGCACCGCGAATACAAGAAGCGCACAGCAACTGGACAGTAATAGAGTTCCAAGCACCACTATGATAACGATCACCCAGACAGGGAGCGGACTCGAGCTCGAAGTGACCAATCCGGCTATAGTTACTGTTCCATTCGGCGCTACACAGACTGGAGAGCCGTAAAACTTGGATAGTTCAGCGCTGAGTGTGCCATTTTTCAACGCTTCGCGAAGTTCCGATGCGATCTGCAAAGCCGTTGAACCATCGGCATCCCAGACGCTCGTCGTATTATAAAGTATCAGAGATTGCGCACTGCCAATGCAACTTACAAACTCGTCTGCGTCCAACCTGAAGTCCGACTCAAGAATACTTGACTTAGTGATCTCACGCGTACTATTCACAATAAAACTCAGTGGAGTAATACCGAAGAGTACCTCCATGGCATGGCGAAGCGCGTCAGCCAACGCAGACTCAGAGGCAACACCCGTGAAAAACGCCTCATTCAGTATCAGATGTACAGGATTGCCGGTTGTAGTACTCGAAACAGACACACTAGAAGAAGCAGATGCACTCAAAGAACTGGAGAAAGAAACGGACGCGCTCACGGACGCACTTGCATATTGGCTAGATGTGACCGAGACCGACGCAGATGCTAATGCTGACGCGGAGGCAGAAGCGCTCTTCGAGTCATAGAAGCTCCGCGAGTACGACGCACTTGCCGAAGATGATGCTGAGGCCGAAGCGCTCTTCGAGTCATAGTAGCTCAGCGAATACGAGGCACTTGCTGAGGCTGAAGATGATGCTGACAACGAGGCAGAAGCAGAGGCCGAAGCGCTCTTCGAGTCATAGTAGCTCAGCGAATACGAGGCACTAGCTGAGGCTGAAGATGATGCTGAGGCCGAAGCGCTCTTCGAATCATAGTAGCTCAGCGAATACGAGGCACTTGCTGAAGAAGATGCTGAGGCTGAAGATGATGCTGACGCCGAGGCTGACGCGCTCTTCGAGTCATAGTAGCTCAGCGAGTACGACGCACTTGCTGAAGAAGATGCTGAGGCTGAAGATGATGCTGAGGCCGAAGCGCTCTTCGAATCATAGTAGCTCAGCGAATACGACGCACTTGCCGAAGATGATGCTGAGGCTGAAGCGCTCTGCGAGTCATAGTAGCTCAGCGAGTACGACGCACTTGCCGACACAGATGCTGAGGCCGAAGCGCTCTTCGAGTCATAGTAGCTCAGCGAGTACGAGGCACTTGCCGACACTGAGGCTGAGGCCGAAGCGCTCTTCGAGTCATAGTAGCTCAGCGAATACGAGGCACTTGCCGAACATGATGCTGACGCCGAAGCGCTCATCGAGTCGTAGTAGCTCAGCGAATACGACGCACTTGCCGACACTGATGCTGAGGCCGAAGCGCTCTTCGAGTCATAGAAGCTCAGCGAGTACGACGCACTTTCCGACACTGATGCTGAGGCCGAAGCGCTCTTCGAGTCGTAGTAGCTCAGCGAGTACGATGCACTTGCTGAAGATGATGCGGAGGCTGACGCCGACACTGATGCGCTCTTCGAGTCATAGTAGCTCAGCGAGTACGATGCACTTGCGGACGCCGAGGCTGAAGCAGACGCGGAGGCTGACGCCGACACTGAAGCGCTCCTCGAGTCATAGTAGCTCAGCGAGTACGATGCACTTGCCGAATATGATGCTGAGGCCGAAGCGCTCTTTGAGTCATAGTAGCTCAGCGAGTACGACGCACTCGCTGAAGATGATGCAGAGGCTGACGCCGAGGCCGAAGCGCTCTTCGAGTCATAGTAGCTCAGCGAATACGAGGCACTTGCCGAATATGATGCTGAGGCCGAAGCGCTCTTTGAGTCATAGTAGCTCAGCGAGTATGACGCACTCGCTGAAGATGATGCTGAGGCTGACGCCGAGGCTGATGCCGACACTGATGCGCTCTTCGAGTCATAGTAGCTCAGCGAGTAAGAGGCACTTGCCGAGGCTGAGCCTGAGGCTGACTCTGACGCCGAGGCTGAAGCGCTCTTCGAGTCATAGTAGCTCAGCGAGTACGATGCGCTAGCCGACGCCGACGCGGAGGCTGAGGCTGAGGCTGAGGCTGAGGCTGAGGCTGAGGCGCTCCTCGAGTCGTAGTAGCTCAGCGAGTACGATGCACTTGCTGAAGCGGAAGCTGAAGCGGAAGCTGAAGCGGAAGCTGAAGCGGAAGCTGAAGCGGAAGCTGAAGCGGAAGCTGAAGCGGAAGCTGAAGCGGAAGCTGAAGCGGGACCTCCGCCACCAGGGCCACCACCTCCGGGACCTCCGCCACCAGGGCCACCGCCACCAGGGCCACCGCCACCAGGGCCACCGCCACCAGGGCCACCGCCACCAGGGCCACCGCCTCCGGGGCCACCGCCTCCGGGGCCACCGCCTCCGGGACCCCCGGCACCATCCGAACTACCAGGGGTACCTGAACTGCCAGGACCACCAGGACCGCCAGGTCGAAAAGCAGCTGCTGTCAGTCCATATACTCTGCGATTGTTGCTAACAAGCCCGCCAGTTATATGTAAATCGCCTAGCTTGAGCCGTTTCACGCCTAGAGTCTTGCTTACTCCCGAAGCTTCCTTTACCAGTCTCCTTCTTTCGGGAGAGCATGGTTCCACAACCTGCCTTGCAGGCTGGCATGAATAAGTACGTTCATGCGATCCCAGTTCGTCCGCGGCTGTTTCCGCAGGACTTTCACTCCGCTCGATTTCCGCGGCAGGCGATAACACGTTGAACCCCTGTCCATCGGGTAAAATACAATATTTCCCGTTTTCTACGTTAACGGGAATGCTGTTGCCTTTCAGCGAACCGTGGACACAGTCCATTCTTTTCCAGTGCGTTGGAACGTTCGAGAAACGCAACACTTCCCCGTGTCCCGCTACTTTCTTCCCCGGTAGTTGAGACCATCGCTCGAGTTCGGAGGATGGGCTAACGCATACTCCTGAAATGCCGCAGCTGTCAGATTCCCCGTCGACGCTCGCCAGTTCTCTGTCCGTCACACGGCAGCGAGCGCAAGTTTCCCCATGGCAAACGACACTTCGCCATCCCCGCGCCCAAGAACCCTTTATGCGTCTGAACGAAGAACAATCATCCCATAGCTCATGGCGAGCAGTGGAACGTATTAAAGCCTCAGCTTCACCGTCCCTCACGGTTGTTGTTAAAAGCGTCTGCGAAAGTCTCGCAAGAAGGAACAGCACAAGCCCGAGAGCAAAAATATTCCATAATCGTTGCATATTCGACTGCATGATTGGCCTATTAAGTGGTATATGAAATCACATAAGTGCGTTTCCTAGCTATAGAAGGCAGCGAGTGACTTCTATTCTCCAGTAGCGTCCAAAGTGAGGAGACAACCAAAAGCCGCTTTCGCAAACTATTTATTAAAGAACAACTATCTTAAAGACCCACACACCACGCGCGCCCATGGGGTCTAGTTTTTCCGAAGAAGCTCTGAAAGTGGGTTAAACCGGGGTGCTTGGGCGACGACGAAGCAAGCCCACGACACGGACCTTGACCGCAACGAACGGAGGGGCGGAGGCAGTGGCAGCAGATTATATTGACGAGAATTTTGAGTAGTTATCCGCTGCTCCCGAAACAACGCTGCAGGTTCGTGCACAAATCTTGGACCCATCCTCGAACTCGGGCTCAGGAGTACCTCCTACCATGGGTACCTGCCTAAACTTTGGAAACAGTCTCGGCGGATACTTTGGAAGACGGCTGGCGGTATGTTCGCGGTCGAAGCTGGAGTAAGCGACTTGCCCGCCTATGTGTTTGGGCAGCGGATACGTAGCCACTGAAAGGGTGGTTTGCAGACTGTTCCCAGTGGTTGAGGGGAGGTTAAAGCGTCGGGTAATATAAGGGTCGCATTCGAATCGACCTTGACTAACGTACTTCTGATTCTACGCCAGCGCTGCGGCAAGCACTCAATGAACGACTGGAATGCGGGAGGCGCTGGTGGCATGTGCGCTCACACACCCCGTGGAGGCTGCGTCTAAATCGACGTTCCACGCGAAAGGTCCAGCGAATCGGATGCGCACACGGGCTCAGTGCGCTTTCCGCGCCTACCAACTGTTGGGTGTCAAGCACAAACCCGCATTGCCAACCGACAACAACGCATTCCATGCATGGTCACGAAGGAGAGAGGCATCTCCTAGGATATATCCTAACAACCAAGTGTCTCCAGCGTGTCGTGCAGCGAAGGCAAGCCTCCATCCGCAGACTGTCCGAGCACAAAGAGACGACGAGACCCGATTCTACGGCGGGTGAACCACGCCTCGAGCCGACGCCCTCTGTGGTAATGCAACGCCGTTCTATCTCCGTGATGCATCTGCACCAATGGTAAGGACGCTACTGCGGACAATTAGGGCAGGCATCAGGCACAAGGTAGAACGAATGAAACGACCAGAATATACAAGAAGAGGTGCAGGTAATGTAACTTGGAAGTAGAGAGTTTCATGGATACCTCACCGCGCATTGGAAAAAACATACAAAAAAGAATGAAAAGGAAAAGCGTAAAATCGGAGAATGCTGGCACAAGTAAACGTATAGTCCATGAAAAAAAGAATCGCGCTCGGTGAGCGCTCCTCGGAGATCGGCCAGTCAACTGACAAGATGCGCGTGGCGTTGTTGAAGGGAAACGCGATCCTGACCAGGAGCGTGCTGTTCTACCGGAAAAAAAGGTAGATTTCCGTTGATGTCATAACCAAGTACAGTTTTTCAATTCGTTTTTGTTTCAAACTTCAAACAAGTCTAGTCAAGTGTTTTTCGCAGTATATAACAGAAGGGTTCAAAGAGCGTTGTTTTTCAAAAAAAACAAAAAAAGGAAAGCTATGAAAAAGCAAGTCCACGATCCCGGAGGCCCGGGGTCGCAGGCTGCCAGAAAAAAACAAAAAAAAACAGTGCCGAGTCCAGAAGAAAAGGAAGAGAGAAAGAAGAAGGACAGAAAGGGGGAGGTCCTACGTCGAAGGCGGCAAGAAAGACGGCTGTACGACGAGAAGGTGGTGAAAACCTTCCTTCTTGGACATATCAAGGATTCCTACAGGGAAAAGTTGCGAGACGCTATCGAAAAACGTGTCGACTCGCACACCAAGAGTATTGTGAAGGCGTCGTCAGGACTGATGCATTTAGCGAGGGAGATGTATCGCGACGTGACGCAAATGGAAACGGTCGAGATTCCGGACGATTTTTTCGACAAGACCTTTCTTCGCCAGCTGATGCTTGGGACAGGTGAATCGCGGAGGGAAACTCAGCTAGGGCATGCCCTCCACGAAAACTTCGCGGAATTCCACTTCGAGGGTAATCGATACAGGGGTGACTGGCGTATTTACAAATATAGGGCAATGAAGTACCTCACGAACCTGAAGAACTATTTGACAACGAACCTCGAACGTTTCGTGATACGCGCCGTGGTTGCACTCTACCCGGGCCTGTCTCGCAAAAGAATATGGGCCATCATCGACGGTATCACGAAAGATCGCAAGCATGAAGATGAGGTCGAATTTGTCGACAAGAAGGCGTCAAAAGTGAGAACGAATGAAGCTTCTCTGATCCGTGCGGCTATTCAAGAGCACCGTGCAGTCTTAGGGCTGGTGAGTCCAACAGACAAGATATCAGAGTTGAAAAAAGATAAGGAAAGATACTATCGCCTCGTCCTGCGGTACCTCGTGTTTCTGGACCGATAGCTCGAACGCAAGGCGGAGATGAAGCTGAGAGGCGAAAAAATGAAGAGTGGGAGAGACGGAAGGCTGTCCTAATGGGTAAGCGCTTCGACATGGTTCCAATGTGCAAGATCAAGTCACATTTTGTGACTATTGACTCCACAGTCCTTTACGGCATCATGAGGGATATCTGTCCGGAGTTCGATGTTAGCAGGGAGGAGTTCTCCGGCGAAAACCGGGAGACGTACTGGAAGAGTATCTTCGATTTCACACGTCTGAGAGTGAGCAAGCAAACGGTATTCACTGGGATGATCGAAACCGATGGAGTAGCCTTGTGTGTACACTATCGGCGGTTGAAGAAAGATCGGCCAGTTCCGCCCTCGGCTGCGCCCGTGACGAAGGATGGAGAAAAGGAGGAGTCGGATCCTGCGATGCAGGAGGTGGAGGATAACGACTTTGTCGTTGACGTGGCGAAGGATGAAGATGAGAAGGAGGCGGATCCCACGACGCAGGTGGTGGAGGACAACGACTTTGTCGTTGGCGCGTCGAAGCAGGCAGATGAGAAGGAGGCGGATCCTGTGATGCAGGAGGTAGAGGATGACAACCTTGTCGTTGACGCGGCGGAGCATGAAGAAAACAAGAAGGCGGGTTCTGAGAAGCAGAAAGTGCAGGAAAACGACTTTGTCGTTGATGTGACGAAGCATGAAGTTGAGAAGGAGGCGGAACCTGCGACGTAGGAGGTGGAGGGTAACGACTTTATCGTTGACGCGGCGAAGAATGAAGAAAAGAAGGCGGCGGGTCCTGTGACGCAGAAAGTGCATGAGAATGACTTTGTCGTTGACGCAGACCCTGGAAACACAAATATCATAACCATCGCTGCACCGAAGCGTGCGGAACTTGGTATTGACGGCAACTTGCGTCAGAAAGACATGCGTCTTTTGGGGTTCTCGAGAGCGAGATACTATCGAGAATCGGGAATGATGAATGCGAGGAAGAAAATTGAGACTTGGAATTCAGGAATGAAGGATCACCTGGAAGCCTTGAGCGAGGTCATGAGCCGGGGAGCGGACTTTCGGGCTTTTCGGGAATTCATGGAAGTTCGTGTTACCCATTGGGATGCGCTGTGGGAGGAGTATACCAAGCTCCGGTGGGCTCGTTTGCGTAAGAATCTATACGGTGGGAAACAGCGGGCGTTTGCCAACTTTTTCAGTCAGTTGAGTGCCTTGAAGGAGGATGAGAGTCAGAGGCTGGTAGTGGCATACGGAGCAGGGCGCTGGGCGCCCAAGAAAGGCACTACGCCAGCTCCAACGACAAGATCATACAAGGAGTGCGCATGGCGTTTCGTCACGATACCTGTAGATGAGTTTCGAACGTCCTATACACACCATGAACTGGGGTGTACACTGCAGAGAGTGGAGATGGAAAAGTGTCAGCGGAGTCCTGAGGAAATAGCAAAGTACGGACCGCTGACGGAAGAGCAAATGGGAAGGAAGGCGAAAGTGCGAGGGCTACATGCACTAGGGAGTACAACTCACAACGGCAAGAAACGGATGGAATTCTTGAACCGAGACTTTAACGTCGCTATGAATATACGGAGATGTGCGGTGCTGGAGACGAGACCTCCAGCGTAGACATGAGAGAACTTTGCTGGACAGCCTCTGAAAGTTGAACTATATGAGAACAAGTTGTAAGCAGTAGTGGGTGGCCGGTCCAAAAAGTCTGGGAGGCGTCTACACGTCAGTTAAAGATTTTTTGTCGAGGGCGCGGTTGCCGCCACTACTTTTACTGCCGACCGCAGCGCAATTAAAACTACTCTGTGTTTACAAAGCACCTACGATATTCAGCAGGTTTGCCCTTAAACGAAATTCATATGTGGACTGCTGCCTGGTACCGGGACTTTGGACGTCACGGTCTCCAGCGCGCAAGTCTAGCGAAGCACTTACCGTTGAGACCGCTCGTGCAGCGGTCCAGGTCACGCACGACAGGGACGCAGCGCTTGGTACGGCGCCTGTCAGATCTGCGTCTTGCTTCAGTTCCAAATCCTAGCTACCGGCAAGCACAGTCGACCACACGTATCGAAAGATACCGCTTATCACCCCTGCAGGCGGTTCGTTGTGGGGTAAGCCTTGTGAAGTACGCAACCGGCACTGCTCTCCGTAGTGCCTTTTTCCTGCTCTTTCGGTTTGCTATGTTGCAGCTAGTTGCGTCTGGAAGCCAATGGTCCTCGAACCTAAATACGCAGCAAGTCGTTTTCTTCTCACGAGACTGGAGGGCGCAGCTGGAGTTTGTGAACTTCTTCTTCGGGGAGCTTTCTCTGCTTGCGAGCAAGGAGTGGCGTCACATCCAGGCGGGAACGTATATCATGCCAGCAGTGCCCACACGCCACTCACTGGACCTTGTGCCCAGACTGGTGGATTTCATTCAGAACCTGGGCGACTCGATGAAACTACGAGAGGCGGGTATCGTCGACGCTGTTCCGGAGGCATTTCGTCTGAATTCCTTTTACCCTGAGTACTACAAACAAAACTTTCACTACCAAACGGACGGTTACCTCAGCGCTGAATCAGCGGCCCGATACGATTTTCAGGTCGAGGTCCTTTTCGGAGGTCTCGCAGACATGATGCGTCGACAAGCACTGGTCCCTCTACTGGGTTTCTTGCGCGCAGAGGTCTCAAAACGTACACCGAGTAGCAACGGCCATCCGACCCTGAGCGTCTTGAATGTGCCCTGCGGCCCGGGTGGCTTTCTCCTCGACCTCATGGATAACCTTGCTGCAGATGAGCGCTTGCGCAACGTGAAGGTGACCAGCTTGGACTTGAGTCCGTTTTATCTACAAAGAGCGCAGACTCGTGTGCAGGCACTCCCAGAGAGTACCCCGCGCAGAAACGCAGCGTTTGTCCATGCTAATGCAGAATCACTGCCTTTCCCCGATGCATCCTTTGACGCGATCGTCAGCATATACCTCTTTCACGAGTTACCGATGTCGGCACGCGAGCGCGTTATCGCCGAATGGACGCGCGTTCTGCGACCCGGTGGAAGAATCGTTTTCGCGGATTCCATCCAGACCGGGGACAATCCACGGATGGAAGCCGCCATGAATCGATTTCGAGTGAACTACCATGAACCGTACTACCTAGAATACATAGAAACCAACTTGCCCCAGCTTTTCAAGCAAGCCAGCGGCGGCCAGCTGTCCAATCGTGAGCAAGACATTTCGTTTCTTACAAAGGTTTGTGTGTTTGAAAAACAAGGTGGTATTTGATCCTCATTTCAGTGGTTTTTGTGAAGGTTTCCTGTGAAAGAATCTCAAGAATAAGTCCTTATGTCTTTCATAAAAAGAAGCAGTTGAGTGGTATTCTGCCCTACCAAATATGCCGTCTGCATCGGTACAGCCCAGTCGCTGAACAGGCAACTGCGTCTATCCAGCAGCTACACCAGATTCGCCGGTCCACAGACCCTAAATGAACAAAGAGACTTGCTTTTCTAAGGATCTCGTTGAGAACACTGCACCATGGGGTAAAAAATGCACCCAAACTTGTTCCACAGACCACTTGGCGACCTCGCTGCCGCTGTCCTCAACCGAGAAGCCTCAGAACTCGCCGTGCATCCGCACCGGAAAGAAAACGCGGTCTACGTAACCGAATCCGTCGCTTTGCGCTCTTTCCAGAGAGAAGGTGCTGTCTTCCGGAGGCAGTATGACGCACAAGTCCCTCCTTCGAAACAAGGAAGCGCTTCACCGCGCCACTGTGACTCTTACCAGGCACTCCAGCGAACCAGCGGTTGTACTGCCAAGCAAACCCCAAAGCTGAGCTCCTATATAAGCACAAGCTTTTCAGCCAAAGAGATCCAGGGTGAAGCAAGACGGGTATCCGTAAAAAGTTCATGCGTTTGACCTGGGAACACGAATATTGTAACTAAAGTAGCACACGAGCGTGCGGCAGACATTTTTCGGACGACAAAACGTTTAGATTGACCATGCATCCCAGAATTCGGGACGGATAATGGCTTTCGGGAAAGCGTCCATCGTGAAGCACCTACCTTCAGGTTCCATTACCCATACTTCCTCTCGGATATACTTGTCGTTTCGTATGTTCTATCGTGCGCCAAGTGCCTGCAGTGAGCACCCGCCATAGCGCTTATATACCGCTGAAGCAGATGCTGCACGGAGACAGAACGGCTTTGCCATACCACTGAGGGCGTCGATTCGATGCTTGGTTCATCCGACACGGGATCGGAGTACTTAATCATTATGAAAGCCTGCGAAAGCGCGAACCGATCTACGAGGAGTTCACTGCGACCAGGGTGACGCCCAGACGCAGCATACGCGCTCCTTGTCCCAGAATGAATTGCGTTGCAGACGAGCTGCGCAGGTCTCGCCATACTACCTGCCACTGGAGAAAGCATGAAGCACTAGCCGCGCAGACTCGTCCGGCTCACTGGATCTTCCGCCTAGAAGGTAAACTTTCGAAGATACGGAAACTTTTCCCCATTTCAGTGCTTACTATCAAGGTAGAAAGAAACTGTTAGCGAGTTGCCTGTCAGAGGTTAGTTTCTGTTCTTTTCTCCCTGGGAGAATGCTCGCTGCTCACGGGCGGACACAATTAGAGGGCAAGCCTGTGTGCGGAAGTTGGTAACGAGGGCAACTTATGTCAGAAAGACATGCGTGTTTTTAAGTTCTCGAGAGCGAGATATTACCGAGAATCGGAAATAATGAATGCGAGGAAACAAAGTGAGGTGTGCAACGCAGGAATGAGGGAGCATCTGAAAGCGATCCACCAAGTGACAAGCCGTGGGGCGGACTTTAAAGCTTTCCGGGAGTTCATGCAAGTTCGCGTGGCTCATGACGAGACGCTGTGAAAAGAGTATACCAAGCCCCGGTGGGCTGGTCTGCGTATGAGCTTGTATTGTGGGAAGCGGCGTGCATTCGCGAATTTTTTCAATGAGTTGAGCGCCCTAAAGGAGGATGAAAGTCAGAGGCTTGTAGAAGCGCACGGAGCAGGGCGCTGGAAGACTCAAAAAGGGACTACGCCAGCTCCAACGACACGAACGTTCAAGGAGTGCGCACGGCGTTTTGTTACGATACCGATAGATGAGTTTCGAACATCGTATACAAACCATGAACTGGGGTGCACACTTCAAAGGGTCGAGATGGAAAAGCGTCGGAGGAGCCCTGATGATATACGAAAGTACGGAGCGCTGACGGAAGAGCAAATGGAAAGGAGAGCGAAAGTTCGAGGACTAGGTGCACTAGTAAGTACAACTACCAACGGGAAGAAACGGATGGAGTTCGTGAACCGAGATTTTGACGCAGCAATCTATATAAGGAGATATGCGGTGATGGAAAGAAGACCTCCAGAGTTGAGAAGAGAGAACTTTGTGGGGCAACCTCTCAACGTGGAATTATATGAGAAAAAGTTGAAACCAGTAGTAGGTGGCCAGTCCAAAAAAATGCTGGGAGACGTCTGAACGTCAGTTGGAGACTTTTTGTCTAGGGCGCGTTTGCCACTACTGGACACTGCCGGCGACAACGTTTTTCTTTTGAAAGGCGTTTGTTGTCCCAGCCGTCGCTCCGAGTGACCTCCAGCAGCACCAGCTCGGAAACCTCGCTCTATTTTCGACGCTACTCTATCAAAATATTCTTATCACAAAATCGATCGTCTCCGAGGAAGTTGGGAAACGCAAAACGCTTCGCTAGAGTCGGGCTATCGTGGGGCGATAGTACCAGATGCGGCTTTTCCTACTGATTCTGAATCGGGCGCTTCAAGGTGCTTCGGCACTGCTTCCGTTGCGTCATTGGGGACACGACACCAAACGCCCGGGTCAGTTCTTGCTCTTCGCGCTTCACTCGTGCGCTGTTCAGTCCACAGATGACGCACCATCAACGACCTCTTCATTACTGCTCACTTTTTACAGCACTGAGCATGCTATCCAGAACTCTGCTGATGGTGTGCCCCGACTGGACCAACTCCGAAGGCTCGTGACTGGCGCTGACATGCAGCACTAGTGCGGGTGGCAGTCTCAGGTGCTCGGTCAAGACCTGGCCGGGCACAGATGCCCAGATTCCGTGGCGGATTAAGCGCTCTCGAGCTAGTACCCAGAAGCGTTCCGTCACGAGTTCTTCGAAAGCCCCGGCCTGGTACATGCCTGGGATGACCATCTCGTGCGCTGTGGCAGCTGCAGCCACCGCAGAGGCATGGTTGATTTGCCGAATAGCTGCATCGGTTACCATGGAGCCGAGCTCCTCCGTTGCTTCCGCGGAGATGGACGAGCCCGAATCCGATAGGCTGTCGGCGTCACCGTCCTCGTTCATCTCAGTTGAACGAAGCTGATCAGCACGATTCCGAAGTTGTTTTTCAGTTGCCTGCACCAGCTGGAGCACTCGGGCCAGAAGCGACTGCACTCCTCGGCTACTGAGCCGCAGATAGATCAGCGGCGATTCGTCAACGTTGCCTTCGACAAGCACATTCGCGGGTAGATGCTCTCGCAGTGTACGGCGCAACAAAGCGGCGTTTGAGCGCACGCGCTCAGACCGATTCGGCTCTTCGCACAACAGCTGGATACCGACACTTACTGCCTCCGCTAGGAACGGCGGCTGAGATGCACTGAAACAATACCCCGCACTGCTCAAACGTTGATGATCTACCACAGAAAGTTCGGCTCCGACACAGAATCCACCAACAGAGGCGAGCGAAAACGCCACATCGACGACAACGATGTCGACATCACGACCGAGCTGGAGACCGAAATGTTCGCAAGCACCTCGCCCGGTTGCACCAAGAACACCCATAGAGTGGCTTTCGTCCACAAATAGACGCAAGTTGCTGTGCCGACGCCTCACCGCAGCAAACTCGTCCAATCGAGCAACCATCCCTGTATTTTGATAAATGCCTTCAACGATGATGAACTGACGATGCAGAAGATTTGATCTGCTTTTCGGCTGTGTTGACTCAATGGCCACAATTTTGCGTTCCAGATCAGCGGGATCATTGTGGTGGAACCAAACAATCATTGCCCGGCTTAACTGCATGCCGTTCTGGAGAGCATAGTGTAAACATTCATCAGCGAAGATAATGTCGCCCTTTTTCGCAAAGGCATTAACAATACTAGTGGAGGTGGCTGACCCGAAACTGTAAAGAATGGCCTCATGTGTACCCATGAACTTTGCAATTTCGTACTCGCAGCGTAAATGGACATCCATCGTTCCATAAAAACCGCGAGGCCCGCAAGCACCGCAGCCATACTTGAGTAGTATGCGTCTGCATGCCTCTTCGATTCGTGGTTCCCTCTGGAAGCCCAAATAATTTGCAGACGCAAAGTTCAGACATCGTTTCAGGCCGTGGTCACCGATCTGGACGACACAGTACCCACCGGGCTCGTAGGCATGAACGGTGGGCGCCTCTAGCAGGTCAGATGTCTCGGTGTCTGCGAGTTCACCGCTGCCAAGGGCAATGGAAACACTCGTACGAACCAGACTTAGAGTCGCTTCGGTCGACGCGCCGTTACGTGGACTCAAAATTGCGGACTCAGTACTCGGAGGAACCAGCGCCTCGGGCGTCCATTCGTCGCAGAGCGCATCGATTTCCTCTTCCGTGAGATCATCCGCGCGCGATTTCAGAGCGAACCGTGCAGCCGCGCGACTCGGCGTGCCACGTTCGCGTCGCTGACCCGGTGCATACGCTTTTTGCAGAAAAAAATAGGCAAGAAGCAATGCAAGGCTAATTTCCAAAGCAACGTGAAAGAGAAGAAAGGATGTAACCTTTCCCCTGAGCTCGGAGAGAACCGATGAGAGCCATGTGGGAAGCTCCATCATCCAAGAGAGACCGGGCTAACTGAGAGGCTGCCTGAGCCCAAAAGCCTCGTCGTCGGGGGCCCGCCTGTGCACCGTGAAAGCAGCGCAGTCGTGCCACTAGCACAACCAAAGGCCGACTCGGCAACACGCGTCACGCAAAGACGCCACTGAAACTCTGAAGAAATGCCAATGCCTCTTCGCTATTTCTGTTTCCAGTGAAGAAACTAGAACGTTGTGTGCAACGTTGTGCCGCCACTACCAGTGAGACTCAGAGTTCCCGCCTCGCCATCTGAACTCTGAGACGCATCCAGACGTGTCAAGCCAGAAAACAGCGACGCAGTCATATTTTGTACTGAAAAGTATCATTTGAATCCACGCACCATCACCCGCCGTGTATCGGGTCTGAGCGCTAGAGTCTGACGGTGCTCGGCGCAATGGCAACAGGTGCGTGGTCATGGCGCCGGGAGCGGCACGCCTCGTGGCGAGTCGTGCATCCGCTAATCTTGGTACCGAGCAAATGCCACGTATGAACGGGCGAACGAGTCGGTGACCACTGTAGGCCGCGCGAGCGCAGTGTTTCGGCAACAGCAGAGATAACCCCAGTTTTCAATCGGGGGAATACGTGCCGGACAGGTTTGGTTGGGGTTGATTTGGGCAATTTTCGCAGAAAAGTTGGCAAGGAACACATTTCATCTGCGTGCGTTGCAGTAAACTGCAGATCGAGACAAGTCCATGCATCAGACGAGCTCTCCGGAAATGAAAGCGATTGCAGGTAGAATCTCGTGTAGAACGATTCGCTGTGCATGCTGAGGCCGAGGACCCGCATTCGAGCCTGTGCAGGGTACGGTGCATATCGAGACGACGATCCTGTGCGGTGTGCTCTAGGACAAGTCGGTTCCCCGTGAAGACGTACGAGCGTGATACAGTTTTACCACTCACGCACAAGATCCTATTATTGGTTACTCCGCGAACAAATCCATACGAGACTCGGCGACCTGATCTCAGAGCCGTTTCTCATAGTGTGCAGGCAGCTAGAAATCGGCCATATAGAGCGAGAGCGCAGCGAAACGGGAAATGGCCCCAGACGGGTACAATGGGTTGAGTATACGAGCTCGCTGCAGCGCAGCGTGGATCAAATGGATCTTGCGAGAAATAATATTCATGCCACAAATCGGAAGTACAATCCGTGAATATGAATATTAGACATGGGGCATAGCATGTGCAACAGATGATGCCAAGCGCCCAGAGTTCGGAATGCGCAAGCACGGCGTTTAGCCGGGTATCCAATGCATCGGAACCTCTGGTAGGATTCGTTTACAGATCGCATTGGTGTCAGGAAGCAGAGCGCTTGCCGCCTATCAGGCTGATTTGCGAGGCGTACGACGATGGATCTGCGGGTGCTGTGCCTCTCCTGGTTCGGGGCTCCCGTTCTACTCAGAGCAGCGAATTCTGGACAAGTGTACCATGATCCCATCTTGTTGTTGTTTGTTTTCTAGCAGGTATTGAACGCCGGCAGTGGAGGGGATTGGCGAAGTGACCTGCCCCAGACGAAACGTCTCCAACTGACGTGCCGACGCCTCCGCGTCGATTTGGACCGGCCACCCACTACTGCTTTCAACTTCTTCTCATATAGTTCCACTTTGAGCGGTTATCCAACAAAGCCCTCTCGTGTCAACTCCGGGGGTCTTCGTTCCACCAGCGCATATCGCCTTAGATAGATAGCGGCGTCAAAGTCTCGGTTCACGAATTCCATCCGTTTCTTGCCATTGATTGTATACGCCAGTGCAAGCAATCCACGAACTTTTGCCCTCCTTTCCATTTGCTCCTCCGTCAGCGCTCGGTACTTTTTTATATTCTCAGGGCTCCGCTGACACTTTTCCATCTCCACTCTCTGAAGTGCACACCCCGGTTCGTGGTGTGTATACATTGTTCGGAACTCGTCTACAGGCATCGTAACAATACGCCGTGCGCACTCCTTGCACGCTCTCGTTGTTGGAGCTGGCGTAGTTCCTTTTTTGGACGCCCAGCGCCCTGCCGCATACGCTCCTACGAGCCTCTGACTCTCGTCCTATTTGAGGGCGCTCAACTCATTGAGAACGTTCGCGAATGCCCGCTGCCTCCCACAGTATAGATTCATTCGCAAACAATCACACCGGGGCTTGGTATACTCCTCCCACAGCGCATCCCAATGGGCAACATGAACTTCCATGAATTTCCGAAAAGCTCGAAAGTCCGCTCCCCGGCTCATGACCTCGCTCAAGGCTTCCAGGTGATCCTTCATTCCTGAATTCCAAGTCTCGATTTTCTTCCTTTTATCATTGTACCGGATTCGCGGTAGTATCTCGCTCGCGAGAATCTCAAGAGACGCATGTCTTTCTTACGTAAGTTACCGTCAGTACCGTCTTCCGCACGTCTGGGTGCAGCAATGGTGATGATATTCGTATTGCCAGGGTCCGCGCCAACGACAAAGTCGTTATCCTGCACTTTCTGCGTGGCAGGATCCGCCTCCTTCTTTTCTTCCTCCTTCGTCATGTCAACGACAAGGTCGTTCTTATGCACTTTCTGCGTGGCAGGATCCGCCTCCTTCTTTTCTTCATGCTTCGTCGTGCCAACGACAAGGTCGTCATCCTGCATTTTCTGTGTCAAAGGATCCGCCTCCTTCTCATCTTCCTGCTTCGACGCGCCAACGACAAAGTCGTTATCCTCCACCACCTGCGTCGTGGGATCCGCCTCTTTGTTTTCTTCATCATTCGTGACGGGCGCAGCCGAGGGCGGAACTGGCCGATCTTTCTTCAACCGCCGATAGTGTACACACAAGGCTACTCCATCGGTTTCGATCAACCCAGTGAATACCGTTTGCTTGCTCACTCTCAGACGTTTGAAATCGAAGATATTCTTCCAGTGGGTCTCCCGGTTTTCGCCGGAGAACTCCTCCCTGCTAACATCGAACTCGGGACTGATCTCTTTCATGCGGCGTCAAGGACTCTGGAGTCGATACTCACAAAATGTGACTTGAGGTTGCACACTGGAACGCCGTTGAAGCGCTTCCCCATGAGGAAATCCTTCCGTCTCTCCCACTCTTCATTTGCCTCTTCACTCAGCTTCATTTCTGCCTTGCGTTCGAGTTCTAGATCCAAAAACAAGAAATAGCGCAGAATGTGGCGATACCATCTTTCCTTATCTTTTTTCAACTCTGATATCTTTTCTATTGGGTTCGCCAACCCCAGAACCGCACGGCGCTCTTGAATAGCCGCGCGGATTATAGAATCTTCATTCGTGCTCTCTTTTGACACCTTCTTGTCAACGAATTCGACCTCATTTTCACGCTTGCAATCGTTCGTGATGCCACTGATAATCACCCATTTTCCTTTGCGAGACAGGCCCGTGTAGAGCGCAAACACGGCGCGTATCATAAAACGCTCCAGGGTCATTGTAGAATGGTTCTTCAGATTCTTGAGGTACTTCATCGCTCCGTGTGTGTAAATATCCCGGTCACCCTTGTATCGAGTACCGTTGAAGCTCCAGAGGGGGCATATTTTTGTGGAGGGCATGCACTAGCTCATTTTCCCGCCGTGCTTCCCCTGTACAAAGCGTCAGGCGTCGAATAAAGGTCATGTGGAAAAACCCGTCCGGAACCTCGCCTATTTTGATGTCCGTAACGTCATCGTACATCTCCCTCGCTACATGCATCAGTTCTAAAAAAGCCTTACGAACAGTCCTGGATTACAATTCGACACCGTTTCTGATGGCCTCTTGCAACTTTTGCTTGCACGGATCCTTGATGTGGCGTAGAAAACAGGCTTTCATCATCCTCTCATCGTACTGGTGTCTCACTTCTAGCTCCTTCTCGCCATGCCATGCCGTACTCGTGCATGGGACAAGGCCCCCAGCGATTGTAGACGCTCCGAAAGCAGCATCGCGTGTTTCTAAGCATGTCAAGTTATGGCCTGGATCGCGTTTCCCAGCAACGGCGAGATGCGCGTTTTGTCCGGTTGTTGCCAGATCTCCAGGCGCCAAGAACAAGACACTTCGACGGACAGCGCATCGCAACGACGATTCCGCGCTCGATGCATCAACGGCGACGAGAACAGCAGCTGCGGCGGCGGCGGAGGCGGCGACGACGGCGACACAGCGCGATCGGCTCAGATGGCTAATACGAGCTGCAGGATCAATTCTGACAAGTTGAAGGGAACACTCTCTATCACCAATCACAGAGGCAAAACCCATAACAAGATAAAGTCTTAGTCAATGCAATATATATTGAAAGCACTCCTGTGCATACTCACGGTTATTGCCGTCGTAAGCAGTTGCAGCAACGGATTTCTGATCCCTCGGGCGGCCAGAGACGCAGCGGTGCGGGAGGACGGCGCACCACGGCAAGCTGCTTTCGCTGGATATCGCTGGCTCCCCGAAGAGGAGCACAGTCTTCAGCACCTGGTGGAACGTGGACAGGTCTATGTCACGCAGTCGAAACCCCAAGCCACAAAGACTGTCGAGCCTTTGGTAACACCGAAGGCCACCGCGCTAGCAATAGCTACAAAAAAGGCAACGAAGAAACCAGAAAAAGTGCAGAAGGTCAAGAAAACAGTCGTCGTGACAGCTCCCCCGAAAGTCGTTGTCAAGCCGACCGAGGTCGTCGTGACAGTTACAGCGGTTGCTACGGTCACGAAGACACCGACGCCGACTCCCGTGCATGTCACAGTGACGGCTCTCGCAACTGAGGCTGTTACGGTGACCGCGTCCGTAGCAGTCGCAGCAGTATCAGTGACGCAAACACCCATACCGCAAAAAGTTATCTGCCGTTTTTGGATGAAAAATTGTAATATTCAGGAAATCAATCGGCAGATATGCTTCACGGGCGAGAACATTGACCAGTTTACGTGTGAACAGATTGGTTGCTGCTGGCAACCTATCAAGTCGCAGAAGGCGCCCACGTGCTATCGAGCGATCTGGGCTCCGGTCTGCAATCTCCAATGTAACTTTCAGGCCTATCTTACCGGCGGCCAGGGCGTCTCTGAGACGCCGCTCGTTAAAGCAACGAGCGCGAAGACGGACTCCACGAGCGATGCGCCGTCTGCCAGCTCGAATACAACCCAGACCAGCCAGTTGAGCAGTGGGAACGTGTTTTCTGGACTGCAGAATGCACTCAGCGGTCTTCCATCGTCATAGAGCATGTGAGGTGGAGCGCCGCCTGCTCGATGGATAGATCAGTGCACACAAGGCAATAGCGGGTAGGGATCCACAGGAGGCGACGGCTGGGCGCCACTTGCGGTGTGTTACCCCGGGCACCAGCAGATTGGGTAGTGACCTTTCCGTAAAACCAGCGTTTCGGAACAATCCAACCGACGCATTGGCATAATCTTTGGCTTTAGGACGTCTCGAATGAGGTTTAAATTTGTGTTTAGCAGTACCTTGGTACGAAATAAGCATGCATCCTCCGCGGACGAGTGCTCTCGTTCACGACTAGCTTGTTCGTTGAGTGGTATGGACGCATTTTTCGTCCAACTTTATAACTTTGCCTGCATTGCTCTTGAACCTGTCCTGCCTATTGAACTTCATGAAAGCAAGTTGCGTTACGAGCACAGCAACGCGGCGCTCGCACTGGCCCCGGTTCAGCGTTGCCGCTGGCAATAGAGCCGCACCATTGCGGGCAGGGTATGCGGCGCTGCGGCCCGCGTCACGATACCCACCGTTCTCCTCCGAAAAGAAACACCGTCCAGGGACAGTACACGACGCTTCACGAACGTCTCCGCGAAAAGCGTCCCTGTGTGTGCAATCTTTCGACGATGAGTGCTCAGATCCTTGCCCGAGTTGCTCGATCGGTGCATGTGCTATCGAAATCAGGTCAATGGTGGTACCTCGAAGCCCTCGTACCGCAGCGTCACTTTCGGAGGTGCTTTGCTGCAGCGAGCGCAGAGCTTCCGCCTCACATCAAGCTCCGTATGCCGGCTCTATCACCGACGATGAAAGAGGGAAACCTGGTAAACTGGGTGAAAAAGGAGGGCGAACAGGTCTCGGCGGGCGACGTTCTTGCCGAAATTGAAACGGACAAGGCTACAGTGGAGTTTGAGTCTCAGGACGAAGGCATTCTGGCCAAGATTTTGGTGCCTGCTGGAACACAGAACGTTCCAGTGGGAACTCTTATTGCACTGCTGGCGGAAGAAGAAGCCGACGTTGCAAAACTTAGGGAAGCGCCTATTGAACCTGGAGAGAGCGAAGCGGCTTCTGTGAAGAAGCTGGAAACGCCGGCGCCCGAACAGCAGCCGGCTGAGGAAACCCCCCGAGCACCCGCAGAGGCGCGTACGGTTACCGCTCACGGGGGTGGCCCAGCTAAGCCTCGCACTGAGGCATCCAGAAACGAGACATCGAGTGCTCCCAGTCGAGCCACGCCTGAGCCAGACTCGCGTCGTGCGCAGGTAGACGCGAGTCGGCATGCCGCGGATTCGACGGCGGCTCAGCGGCTCAAGGCTTCACCGTATGCACGGAAGCTTGCAGAGGAAAGCGGTGTTGATCTGTCCAGGGTGCAGGGATCGGGGCCCGACGGCCGCATTGTGGCTGCTGACCTCGAAGCCGCGCTCCGAACAGCAACACGACAAACCGTGCAGCAGCTACCCCTGGATCTGTTCGTTGAATCGAAGCGTACGATTCCGCACTACCAACTCGTGTCTGAAGTTCGACTGGACAGCGCGCAAGCTTGGCTGACTGCGCTCCAGAAGAAGCAAGAGCGTTCCACGGACGATGCTCTCGAACTGGAGGATTTCCTTGTCAAAGCACTGGCGACGGCTGCGCAACGTGTACCGTCGGTGAATGCGTCCTTTATGGGATCGAGCATCCGCGAGTATGCAAATGTCAATGTGCTGGTGCTCCCGAGCGACCCGAATTCGATGTACCGCGTGATACCAAATGCGCAAGCGATCGGTCTACGGGAAATTCACCGCATACGAACTGGTGGAGGTTCGGAACAAACCCGCGAGAATGATGCCACCGATCTGGGCACCATCGGGTTTTCGCTGAATACCCACGTCTTACAAGAGATGGCAATCATTATCCCCCCGCATGCTGCGATAGTGGTCTTCGGGAAACCAGATCAACGTGTGATCGCCGGCTCAAATGGAACGTTCGAAATCGGGACCTTCGCCCTGGTGACGGCTTCTTTTGATCACCGCGTTGTCGATGGTGCTGTTGGCGCTCAGTTCATGGCGCATCTCGCGGAGTATACGCGAGATCCCCTGTCGATGCTCGAGTAGATCGTGCGGGGACTCGCACACGAGGACTACCACCCTCTCCACGGCATTCACAGCGGCGTATTCGCGCCTTGCATGGGTTCAGAGTGCCAGCTGCCGGGGCCGGTGTACATGATCCGATCCTAGGCGAAGTACTCGGCCATCGGTACATCACGATGAACCGGTCGAGTGCGAGCTGCGCGGCTATGTCCATCGAAGGCACGGTGGCAAGCAGGTGTTCTCACGGTGTCGATTCGAGGCGTCAAAAGAGCTGCGCTCGGGTGTGCGAGTGCTGCCTTTACTCACGGAAGGGATGAACGCTATCTCCAATTGTGGCCACGTTCAAGAAAAAAACTCCACGGCAGTGTTCACGTCATGACTGCAAAAAAGATCGATTCAGCGGGTTTGGGGGTGCTGGTCACGAAGGATCGGCGCTGGGTACAGTACGCGCGGGGCATATTGCTGGAGATCTGCTCAAAGGCCGATTGGTATCCAGCCCCAAGAAGATGGTGCATGTGTGCGCATAGCGCGTCCGCTGCGTGTCGCTACGCGGATTCACGACGGATAGCTGAACAAGCCCAGTGCTACTCTTATATTAGATCTCTATCTCTGGTGGTGTTGGAAGTGTGCATTGAAAGTTCGACCCGTCGCCACGCTGATCGATATACCGAGTCTGTAGCTAGAGCTCGCATGCCGAAGGGTCGCCAGATCCCGGAAAATGCCCCGGAAACCGCGGAATCAATACAGAATGAGGTAGGTGACCATCAGGCATTGCTGCTTTATCCTGCCGAACACGGACGATGTTCGCGCGAGACGGCATGCTGCAACAAGTAATCTGGTATGGTTCGCAGCGTACCGGATTGGATTCTGGATTCATAGCATGAGCGACGCCGGCTGCCGCGGTACTCGGGGGAACAACGCGTACCACGCGGTGCCACAGGTTCCCAAAGCGCTCATTCATCCGCGAGCATTAATTTACAGTGTGGTATCGAATGCGTGAACGCGGAGGTCTTTTCGACGATCGCGCTGCGCAGCCGCTTCGATAAAGGACGCCCAGGTGTCCACCATTCGTAAAGCGTCCTGCAGAACGACGCCCAAAGAATCGGGCGGAAGCACTTTGTCTCCGTGCCCGATAAAACCGGTAATACAAAGCGCTGTGTCCATGCCCGCTGCTCGCAATTTGGCGTACAAAAGCTCGGCTTCCGATACCGGGACGACTTCGTCAAATTTTCCGTGCACGAGAACAACTCGACTACAACGCAAATCGTGGACATACTCGACTGGACTCAGGGTGCGCATCAGATGCGCGGTCTCCGCCATGACGCGCTCGGCGATGTGCATCCGGTACGGGACGTCATTCTGGAGGCGCCAGTACGTGGACGCCACCTCTGCATCGACCTGTGCGAGGTATCCGGGGAGCGCCTCGGCAGCAGTGCCCCTTCGCAAAAAGTGATTGTCATGAATAGCTAAATAGAAAGCATGTTTCAGGGCATCGTTCGGACCCAGAGCGTATTCCACAAAGTTATAGAACATGACGTTGCGCCCGTAGTCGTCCGCATCGGGCGGAAGCTTGAGGATCTCCTCGCTCACCGTGGCGGTGCTCGCGAAACCGCCCACAATGCAGATAGCTTTAATCCTGTCTCGGATGCTCGGACGCGTCGCAGCAATCAAGGACATGGCACCGCTTATGGACGCGCCAAAGAGACTCAGTCGACCATCGGGGCAGAGTTCACGCTGCCGTGTCAGGTTCAGAACGAGCTGCTCGATCTGGTCGACTCCCGATGGCTGTACGAGCAGCTGTTCCAATGCCGGAACGTTCGGCATAAACACATCGAAGCCAATAGCCGCGAACGCCTTGGCGACGTGTTCCAGACGAGGGTCGAATGCGCCTCGCGGATTAATGCCGTGGACGACAACCAGCGTACCACGCGTGCTTTTCAAGCGCCGGAACCGTCGGACGAGGCTATTCAGCTGGAGCTTCGTCTCCACGACCTGAGGAAAGCGCCCGAGCGCGAGGCGTGCAAACAGTTCTGCGGATAACAGACGCGCAGACCAGTCCTGCCAGAGGCGCCTCGTAGCTTGTGGCAACGGCACCAGGCGCGTGCTTACAGACCTCAGTGATAGTGCGCGAAGACGCGGCGCTTGTACTGGAGGTCTTTGTGGTTTGCCCGCACACCAAGCGCTCCGGCGCTTTCGGCGTAAATTTGGCACCGCTGGTACAAACATGAAGCTTTTCCCTGCAGACCAATAACGACAATACCGTCTCAAACAACGAAATTAACGTCCAGGGGCATTTGTATACTATAGAGCGTGAAATGCCCTATGTGCTGATTGCGCGATCGAGGGCGCGCGCACGATACGAACGGATTCGGGAGCGCGCCGCATCCGGGCTCGTCCAGTCAGGGATATTCTGTGGCGCAGCGCGTGGGTATATTTTATACATATATGTTCTAATAGGATCATAGAGGCCTACTTGGCGAACTTGGGTGTCCACGCTCAAAACTTGGTCTCTTCGGAATCGTATGCAGTCCAGCTTTTGCAAATGCTTCGGCTTCCCCGTGCTCAAAATTCGTTTTTTAAATACGCTGAGCTATTGGTCTAGAGCAGTTGTCAATTTTCGAAGGAGGCTACTGGTAACGCTAGCATCCAGAGTTCGGAAGTATCGGCCGCTCGTGAAATACGTGACCAACAACAGCGGGAAGCATCTGAGCCCGGACTTTAGCCCAGCCAACAACATCCTTCGCCCATTGACAATGAAGGTCGAGAGCAGGCGAAGAATGGCGTGTTCAAAGCCGAGGATAATTGAGAGGGTATGGAAGCAGTCGCAGAAAATGCCCGCAAAGGCTGGTGTTGATGTATTCTGGGAGCGAGCCAGGCTGCAGGCTTCTCACTCGAGTTACCCATGCATACTCCTTGGATTATAGCCTATCATGGGTGTAACCTTGCGCACCCGTGCGGCATATCGCGCGTTCCGCCTCGAGCGCAACATTCTATAGAGAAGCACGTCAGCACATGCGCCATGGATGCCAGGTCGCGCAGTGGGGCGTGCGCGCCCGCCCCTGTGTCGCTCTTGCCGGCCAGCAGCATGTCCCAGGGTGATGCGCTCAGGCAAGCGGGCATCCCTGGAAAGCGTCTAGGCACGGTTATCGCCGAGACATGCAGCTCACACCTCGAGCAGGCAGCACATAGACTAGATTCAGGACTAACCTTTAAAAAATAGTCGTTCCTTCAATATCCTCGCTGGCAACGAATCTCGAGCTGCAAATCTCCGCCAATAGCCCGATTCTTCTCATCCAATGGTCAAAAGATCCGTCGAGACACAAACCTGGTACTGCTGTGACGAAGTAAGACATGATCAACATGGAAACTGCCTGGCTGCCGCCAGGCAGCCATCTTAGACACTCTTTCCACCCCGCTGGAGCTCCTCGTTGCGGAAACGTACCAACCAGCCCGGCTGATAATTCTTACCGCGGCCAGTCCAACGCTCGAACGGCGAGAGATGCTTCGGATTGATGCCCTCGCCGCCATACTCATTCAGCCGACCACTAATGAGAAGCTCCCACTGTAAATCATACTCGTACAGCGAAAGGTTCGTCGCGTCCGGCAGAAAGACCCAGGTGAACACGGCGCCAAAAATACTGAGTGCGGCATTCACCCAGAACACTGTCCTGATATCGTTCGTAGTCTTTGTTTTGAACGCTGCAGTCGAGATGAGGGCACCGGCCTTACCGCTGAATGCCGACATGCCGTGACACGTGCTGCGAATAACAGTCGGATACAGCTCTGCCGCCACAATATAGGTCGTCACGTTTGGGCCCACCTGCGTGAAGAAGCTCGTCATGATGTAGCAGAAGAGCAGCGCGCGCGGAGAGTGCTCTTGCATTTGGACGTAGGCACCGGCCGTGATGAAGAAGAACACCGCCTCCCAGAAGAATCCAAAGATCTGAAGGCGAACGCGGCCGCACCACTTGCGATCGATGATGAAAGCAGAAATGAAGTATCCAATGAGCGCAACCGTATTCTTCAGCAGGATATAGCCGTTGATGACGATGAGATTCTTGTCGGGAACTAACGCGGTGAAAATGGGTCCCGAGTAGAGTCCGTTTCCATAGAAGGAAATATCATTGATGAACCATCCCAAGCATGTCGCCAGTAAACGAGACCAATAGAACCTAAAGATGTAGCCGAAATGACGTCTCATGCGTCCAGTTACGGAAAGGCCCTCTGCGCTCTCGTTCGTGTCACGCCGCCGCTTGGCACTCAAATAGATCTCGTTTTCACGAAGGATCAGGAAACGATATAGGAGCGCGAGCAGAATCAGAAATGCTCCTATCCCGTAGTATGATCGCCAAACGTAGCCCAGTGCCTGGGTGGAATACCCCGCGCAGTTGTTCACATTGGCCGCAATCAAGGCCGTATCCGTGTTTGGCGAGGTCTGCTTCGAGATCGCGAACTCGATCAAAAGGAGCACGCTGCCAAGCACGATACCCACGCCCTGCATGGCGAACGCCAGCGCTATCGTTTCTCCGCGACGCGCGGTGCGGGCTCGCTCGTCAGCACGTGCACGCTGGCGTGCAAGCGCGTCTGTGAAGTAGATCGTTGACTCGCCCTCGCCACCCGTCTCCTGCATGATGCGTGTCGCGCGCTTCTCCGATGCAACTGACGCGGTCAACGGGTACTCACCGCCGATGCCGAAGCCAAAAAGCGCGTAGAAAATTGCAAATAGAACGAATATCGTATCCGCACTCTCCGAAATTGAGAAAGTAATGATGATCGCGCTGATAAAATACGTCGAAACCGTGAACAGCATCGAAAGGCGACGACCGATTCGATCGCCTAGCAGGCCAAAGAACAGCATACCGACCATGAACCCGGCGAATATTGAATACGTATTTGCCTTTTGGGTTCCTTTCGTGCAGCTAGACGCTGCAAGTCCTTGGCAGGTCGTCCCTGATATGGGTTTTGTGCCAAAACAGGTCGGATACGCATTCGTCCAGGCTGTCTTCACCTGGCCCGTGTTGACTGTAAAGTATCCCTCGATAAAGATACCAATGCCCGTGAACAAAGAAGCCGCCAAGTACTGGATAAAACCGGAAATACCGTTCTCCGACCGTGGTGGAATATCTTTCGGGGTCGAGGCGATGGGTTTTCCGGTGTCATCTGTTTCCACGTCAGTGTCGTACGCCAAGATCACGCCGGATCCGAACATGATTGGTGCGTACGCTGCAGACTCGCGGAAACTGGTACGCACAGCCGTAGCGTACTGCTGCCGCTCCTCCTCAGCCACGCCGTATTCTTCAGCATCAGCCATTTTACCCGCGGTGCACTGCGTTCGGAACGCACACGAGCTAGAGAAACGTGATCCGCCAAGCGTGCAAAGTCAATCGACGCCACGAGCCTGCGCAGCGACGTTGCAAATAAGGCTTTTCGTCTAAAACCAAGAACAGGAAACGCATTATACAAGATATAGAAAAACAGAAGCCGACGGAGGGTGCACCGTCGACGTACCGAGCTGAAGATTCCAGCGCACGATCGCATCTCGCGAATCTTGTCACCACCGCCTATCTAAAGACGCGTCGCCGGCGGTGCACAGTACTGGCGGCGAACGCGCCTTAGACAAATCGTCTCCAACTGACGTGCCGACGCCTCCGCGTCGATTTGGACCGGCCACCCACTACTGCTTTCAACTTCTTCTCATATAGTTCCACTTTGAGCGGTTATCCAACAAAGCCCTCTCGTGTCAACTCCGGGGGTCTTCGTTCCACCAGCGCATATCGCCTTAGATAGATAGCGGCGTCAAAGTCTCGGTTCACGAATTCCATCCGTTTCTTGCCATTGATTGTATACGCCAGTGCAAGCAATCCACGAACTTTTGCCCTCCTTTCCATTTGCTCCTCCGTCAGCGCTCGGTACTTTTTTATATTCTCAGGGCTCCGCTGACACTTTTCCATCTCCACTCTCTGAAGTGCACACCCCGGTTCGTGGTGTGTATACATTGTTCGGAACTCGTCTACAGGCATCGTAACAATACGCCGTGCGCACTCCTTGCACGCTCTCGTTGTTGGAGCTGGCGTAGTTCCTTTTTTGGACGCCCAGCGCCCTGCCGCATACGCTCCTACGAGCCTCTGACTCTCGTCCTATTTGAGGGCGCTCAACTCATTGAGAACGTTCGCGAATGCCCGCTGCCTCCCACAGTATAGATTCATTCGCAAACAATCACACCGGGGCTTGGTATACTCCTCCCACAGCGCATCCCAATGGGCAACATGAACTTCCATGAATTTCCGAAAAGCTCGAAAGTCCGCTCCCCGGCTCATGACCTCGCTCAAGGCTTCCAGGTGATCCTTCATTCCTGAATTCCAAGTCTCGATTTTCTTCCTTTTATCATTGTACCGGATTCGCGGTAGTATCTCGCTCGCGAGAATCTCAAGAGACGCATGTCTTTCTTACGTAAGTTACCGTCAGTACCGTCTTCCGCACGTCTGGGTGCAGCAATGGTGATGATATTCGTATTGCCAGGGTCCGCGCCAACGACAAAGTCGTTATCCTGCACTTTCTGCGTGGCAGGATCCGCCTCCTTCTTTTCTTCCTCCTTCGTCATGTCAACGACAAGGTCGTTCTTATGCACTTTCTGCGTGGCAGGATCCGCCTCCTTCTTTTCTTCATGCTTCGACGCGCCATCGACAAGGTCGTTATGCTGCACTTTCTGTTCTGTGTGGCAGGATCCTCCTCATTGTTTTCTTCATCCTTCGTCACGGACGCAGCCGAGGGATGGACTGGCCGATCTTTCTTCAACCGCCGATAGTGTATACACAAGGCTACTCCATCGGTTTCGATCAACCCAGTGAATACCGTTTGCTTGCTCACTCTCAGACGTTTGGAATCGAAGATATTCTTCCAGTGGGTCTCCCGGTTTTCGCCGGTGAAGTCCTCCCTGCTAACATCGAACTCGGGACTGATCTCTTTCATGCGGCGTCAAGGACTCTGGAGTCGATACTCACAAAATGTGACTTGAGGTTGCACATTGGAACGCCGTTGAAGCGCTTCCCCATTAGGAAATCCTTCCGTCTCTCCCACTCTTCATTTGCCTCTTCACTCAGCTTCATTTCTGCCTTGCGTTCGAGCTCTCGGTCCAGAAACGCGAGGTACCGCAGGACGAGGCGATAGTATCTTTCCTTATCTTCTTTCAACTCTGATATCTTGTCTGTCGAATCCGCCAACCCCAGAACCGCAGGGCGCTCTTGAATAGCCGCGCGGATTACAGAATCTTCATTCGTGCTCTCGTTTGACGACCTCTTGTCAAAGAATTCAATCTTATCTTCATGCTTACGATGGTTCGTGATGCCGTTGATAATCGCCCATAGCCACTTGCAAGAGATACCCTGGGTACAGTGCAAACACGGCACGTATCATAAAACGCTCCAGGTTCACGATCATATGATTCTTCAGATTCGTGATGTGCGTACTCGGCCTGTCACAATTTACTCTGGCATTAAGAGCGGGCGGCCTGCGTCATGGCGTCGCCCTGGTCCTAACAGACTCCTAGCACGTCGCTTCACGCTGTTGCAGGCAGCAGATCTGGCTGCCCAGTTGTCAGGCTCCCAGAATGATTACGTATTCCGACTCCGTATCAGGTGAAACCTTCCTCGATACGACGCCCTCAGTGGTATCGCAAAGCCGTTCTGTGTCCGTTCAGCATTGGCATCAGCGCTACAGGCGCTTTCGCTGGAGCTCAAATCAGACACTCGGGGCACAACAGGACGTACAAAACTACCGGTGTATCCAAAATGATGCATTAGTAATGGGCTTTGATGGTAGATGCGTCATGATGGACGCTTTTTCGACTACCAATATCCATCTCGCCGGCTGAGATCCCCGGTCAATGGAAACGAATTTCGGCATCGAAAGAGAATCGATCGCAGCGCCCTGCGGATGCCGCCCCCCTCCCCTGCGAAATAACATCCAGACAAACATTACGTCTTTTCCCTTCAAAGGGAACACTGGTCCAAGATGCCGACCCTATGCTGATCGCAGAGCAAGCGTCGAAGGTCTTTGCATATGACACTCGCGCCGTGGGCTAGTGCGGCGCTTTATACGCTCACTTCTCTGCTCGGAGTGATTGTTAACAAGGCAGTTTTCTCGTCTTTTGACTTCGCGTACCCACTGGTAATCCTGCTGGCCCAGCTCGTTGTCACGAGCACAGCGTTACTACTCGTGTGGCGCAGACTTCCACCGCTACCCGCAAACTGGGTCCCGTTGCTTCTCGTGGCAGCAACTTTCGTTCTGAACGTCTTCACCGGCCTCGTGGCGCTCGAGACTGCGAACCTGCCCATGTTCAGCGCGTTCCGTCGCCTCTCCGCTGTGGCAGTCATGATATTCGAGGCCATCTTCTTGGGCCGGCGAGAGACGGCTGCGGTAGAAAAGGCAGTCGCTGTGATGACGGTTGGGTCGGTGCTGGCGGCGATCGGAGAGATCAACGCCGACTGGCTAGGTTACAGCTACGTGATACTCAACAACTGCGCCACGGCCCTGTACCTGGTGGCGCTGAAACGTGCAACCCCGCGGCTGGGGCGTCGGCAACTGGACAGTCTGGTGATCACCTTCTACACCAACCTGTTCGCGATTCCAATGGCGCTGGTCGCTGCCTGGTTTCTGGAGATGCGGCGCACTGCCGATGCACCCAGTGCCCTGGACGCCCTGGCAACACAGCTGGAACGACGCGGTTTGGCGTTCGCCGCTGCACTGCTCTTGTCCTCGGCGTCGGCGCTGGCGGTGAACGTTACGACACTCTGGTGCACCGCAACGAATACGCCACTGGTGACAGCGATCGCCGGTCAGACCAAGAACCTTCTCCAAACCGCATTAGGTTTTATCCTGTGGGAATATCACTTTACGGCTTTGAACGCTTTCGGATTAGCGCTCGCCGCTATCGGTTCCACGATGTTCGTCCATGCCAAGTTCATGAAAACACCGAAACCTTTCCAGAATACGTAACGCCGGCCCCACCGAACGCCTTCAAGTGCATATGATACGCCCAATAGCTGCGCCACATCATTTCAGAGAACGTGTAGCCCTCGTAGGAGCCCTGGTAGACCTCGGCGATACGCTTCAGAACTTGCCTCACTGAGATGCAACCGAGATCAAGTGCCGATTTCAGGACGAGGCTCAGCTCGGCATGATCCGAGCGCGCTAGACGCTCAGTGACCGATTCGTTGCGCTGTCGCACGATAGCCTGCAGTGTGCGCGTCGCCTCGGCCTCGCTGGGGCATCGGTGTGTCCCGTGCTCCATACCTGTTCCGATTTGGCGCCAGCTGTCAGCCGCCAGCGCGCAGAGTGCCTCGGGGCAACTAAGGCGCTTGGGAGCAGGCTCCAGCTTAATGGAGACTTCTTTCCCTGTGCGTCTCTGACGGATGGTGCCCGCTACCGCTAGGAAGGACACGTTGCGCTTGCCGGCCTGGGCGGAAAGCTCCTGCACCATACCTTCGTCGAGGAGCGTGTTGCCTGCCCAGTAACCCTGGAGAGTCAACGCTGGCTCGTTTGCCTGTTCGACTGCTTCAACCATCGCTCGCTCGGCAAGAGCCCCGTCCCAGTTGACTGCGTGATTGAAAACGATGCGATCAATCTGGATCTGGAACTCGTTCCGCAGACGGGAAAGTAACGCCACCAGAGCGGCTCCACCGCCTTCGGGAATGACCAACAATTCGCTGCCTAATGCAACAAGTCTTTCGCGAAGGTCACGCAGCGCACAACGCGTCTCGCACGAGCGCACACTGCCGGTGTACACCGCAAGCAGCAAACCGCCACGTGCACGGTCCCGAGTCGCTCGCGCGGCTTCCGCTAAAGCAACGTTATCCGTAACGCGCTGGTCCTGATTCACCCACCAGATAACGCGAGCGTTGCCGGCACCACTGCCGACTTGGGGAAGAGGTGCGAAACTCGGTGGTGCAACCTGTAGCCAGTCCCGCAGCCGCAGCGCCGGGTCGCCGCCCGTGCGAACACCACTCGTCGTCGCCGTGCAGCCGCTCGACGCTACCAGCTGAAACCAGTCTAGCGGCAAACGGCGGCTTACGGCAACGTCCGCACGCCTGCGACCGCCACGAGCCTTGTGCGGCCTGAAGCGAGTGCGTGTCGGGGTGTCGTTCCCGTGCGCTCCCAAGCAGGGCGTCGTCAGACGCGCCCCAGTGCTTGCACCCACAAAAGTCAGTTGTAGTTTGCTGATTGAGCAAGTAAGAAACATCCTATCGTGTGTGAAGCCGCCTTGAATTCGTAACACCTGTAGACGTCAACACTGAGCACTGCACCGTACTGCACTGCACCGCACCGCACCGGCACAAACGTGTTGCGAGCGCTGGTCCACGAGAAGCCCAGAGAATGCGAGTCGCCACGACGAGCTCTCCGCCGATGCTGCCCACTGGCGCATGCAGATCAACTGGATCGATCGCCAAGTGGCGGTGCCTCCAGCAGTGCGGCATGGCTGCGGCGCGATGCGCGCATCGATGCTCCTCAGCGGCGCGCGCACGCACACGTGCGCACCGCAAGCGCTGGTATCTGGCGCTGGGTGCCTCGCATACACCCCGGGTACGGGGCCGGCGCCGCTGCACAGCACAGTAGCGAGCTGCGGCGGCTGCGGCGGCTGCCATCGCCGGCGAGCGCTTGCCCTGCCTCCCGCAGTCGGAGCGTGCGCCTCGCGATCCGCCGTAGCGGTAGCGATCCCACTCGTGAGGCACGTTGTTGTTGTGCAGCTCGTCCAGTGTCTGCAGTGCAGTTGTGCAAGTATCATGTCGTTCGCGCTACCCAGTCTGCTTTATGACTATGCGGCCTTGGAGCCACATATTGATGCGTTGACGATGCAGATTCACCACACGAAGCATCATGGCACGTACATCAACAACTTGAACGGAGCTATCCAGGGTGAGCACGGCGGCTCGCTGAAAGGTCTCTCCCTGGAGGCCATCTGCCGGAACGTGACTTCGGCTCCAGAGGCAGTCCGGACTACGGTCCGTAACAACAGTGGCGGGCACTGGAACCACACCTTCTTCTGGACTATTATGGCACCAAGCGGCACAGCGGCGTCGGCGCCCAGCGGGGCACTCAAGAACGCCATCGAGTCGCAGTTTGGGAGCGTGGATTCATTCAAGGATCAGTTCAACAAGGCTGCTGCAGGACGTTTTGGATCCGGATGGGCCTGGCTCTGCATGAACCAGAATAAGCAGTTGTTCATCACGAGCACCCCGAACCAGGACAACCCGCTCATGAGCGGTATTGCGGAGAAACCCGGCTTGCCTATCCTGGGTCTCGATGTCTGGGAACACGCCTATTACCTCAAGTACCAGAACCGTCGACCGGAATACATCGCTGCTTGGTGGAACGTTGTGAACTGGGACACTGTAGCCAAGTACTATGACGAAGCGTCTTCCGGGAAAGCGCCGGTACTCGATGTGCCTCTGCAGTGACTAGACAGCGTCACATCTTACCCTATGGCGTTCCGTGGGCGTCTTTAGGTCTGATAAGGAATGTCTTAAAAGGAATGCGTATTGGTCGTTTGGTCCATGCGTCTCCAGAAGCAGGTTATTCGCCCGAAGTACCAGCAGCGCTTCGTTTTCAGCGCAGCAGCAGCAGCAGCAGCAGAAGCAGAAGCACTGCAGTGCTGCACATTTGCGCGGCGCCGAAGGATCACCTGCAAACACGCTCGTTTCGTCAAGGCGTTCAGCATCTAGGTACTGCCGCAGCGACAACGTCATACGAACAGGTGTCTGGTATGGTATCGAGCGCTCGTTGCTCCGAACAGCGCGCGCATCCCGATAGCAGCCACTGCACGCGCACAACGAGGAAACTGTTGTCTAGGCGCTTCGGATACGCCGCTTACTAGCCGCACTGATACCTCTGCAGTGTCTGACTGAATAGCCGAACCATCACCGATACGGATTCGGTGTCTACTGTGCGACGTATGCCAAACAGATCGTCGCTCATCGGCCCTGAAAAAAAGAAGACACAAATCTTTTGCCGAATACTCTGGGCGGGGAGCAAACACAAGTCCCGCTGCTCGCACTCGGAGACACCACCAGGCCTTCTTACAGCCGCGACGGGCCATGTGTCGACGACGCGCTACTGAACTGCACATCGGCAACGTCCTCCTCCAGCATCCATGGCTCCGCCTCGGCACGCAAACGCAGGAAAAGGTTCATCGCCTTCATTGCCTGTACATCGTCAACCGTTCCGAGTCCCAGATGACGCTCACCAACGACAACTGCCAGACACTGCGCCCGAGAGAGCGCCACATTCAAGCGTCGGGCGTCCAGGATGAAGGCAATACCCTCGTGGCTCGCGCGTGTGCGCATCTCAGCGTCGCCTCCAGATGCCGCGGTGCGATCCTGCTCGGGTGCGCAGAGACTCATTATGACAATGGGACGCTCTTGGCCCTGAAACTTATCGACGGTACCGATACGCGGTATATTGCTCGAAGCTGCATCTGCGCCCGTCTGTGGAGTGCGCGATGCAGCCCAGAGCGTAAAGGCAGTTTTCAGGGCATTCACCTGTTCGTTGTAGGGTGCCACAATCAGAATGTCGTCCACGGATACATGGCGCGGTGCCGCTGACTGCTCCGTTGCCGCCTGCGGACCGAGACGCAGTTCGAAGCGCGTCCCTTGCACCAGCATCGCAACCAGTCGCAGGACTGTAGCGACTTCCCGCTTCCAGCGCGAGCGCACGGTAGCACTACCAGGGAACGTCGCTGTCGACGACGACGACGACACATCTACTGCGAGGAAGCCAAGCCCAGAGCGCGCTCGCCCCAGATGGTGATCCCAGACCTGATGCTGCTCGGTACGGGCATGCCAGCGCAGCCGCCCCTGGTAAAAGGTCGTACCGATGAAGCGGCAGAGCTCAGGACAGAGGCGGTGCGTCGTCGGCAAGAACCAGCCCCAGGCGGGCCCAGCGACCGACGTGTCAGCTCCGAGCAGGTACGTCAGCGAAGACTCGCCACCGACGAGGGGTCGCCCGCTCGGCAGCAGCGAGTTATTCGCCGATACCGCCGCCAACTGCATCTGATCACCAACCAGCACCGCAGCACGCCGAACGTTCGGCAGCATGGCAACGAAATACGCTCGTGCCATCTGACCAGCTTCGTCTACGAAGAGGTAGTCGAGCCGCTCCCGCAGGTGCTCGTGTGAGAGCGCGAATGCCGTACCCGCGAGCACACTGAACGGGGGATCCGCTTCCGACGACGTCGGCGCCATTCTCGGAACCCGAGTGGTTACGTGAACGGCGCCCGTCGGTAAACTGCACTGCTTGTGCTGGCCAATACGCCAAATCAGCGCTGCGGTATGCGTACATCCGCGAATTCGAAGACGTTGCACCAGGGCGCCCAGTGCCTGGTCGATGGCCGCGTGGCTACTCGCACATACGCCAATACAAAAGCGATGGCGACCAGTCGGCTGTGGCCCTAGCACCAGTTCCGCGATACACTCGGCGATGGTATGCGTTTTGCCGCAACCAGGCGGTCCCTGTATCACCAGAACGCGCCCATCCGTGATCTGACGAAGCGATTCGACAACCTGTGGTACCTGCTCGGCAGTTCGAAAAGGTTCGTCAGACGCCACCAGAGTAGGAAATGGGCACTCGCGTCGCAAGTAGCGCGCAACCAGCGGTGTCTGTCGCGAGTGCATCGCTGCTGCACAGAGACCCAGAATGGACGACAGACGACGAAAGAAGGGCGGTCGTCGAACGATGCGCGGCAGACGCGTGCCCGCAGGGAGAAAGCGCTCGGCTGTCGCCCGGTCCACTTGAATGGATGCCGAATCGGGACCTGTGAACCGCAGACGCGCCAGCGGTACCATGAGGTAGCGCTCACCGATGAGCAAACAAGCCTGCCATTCGCCGGAATCCGAGTAGATTCGCTGCTCAGCGGGGAAGCATACGCGCAAGTTGACGCGATCCGGTCGTGCGGGAGTCTCAGCGGGCGGACCGTTCATCGAAGATGCCTGCAGTTTTTTGCGCTGTGGGCGCGTCGCTTTCGATGCACTGGAATGCGTCGGCAGATCGGGCCCCTGATCCGCATACTGGACTCGAGGAGCGGCTCCTGGCGACCCAGACAGGTCACTGGATGCCTGCATCGTCGATATGGAACTGCCTTGGACATGCACGCCGCTCCCAGCCGACCCGTTGTCGTCGTGGTGCATACCCGCGATGCTGTCGACCGAGTCGCCACCCGCAACCCCCATCGGTTGTTCCAGTCGTGCTGGTGGTGTCAGCGCAGCGGATGGCGCTGTTTGGGATCGGGTTGTACTCGCCAGGCGCTCTGCAGCATCAACGTCTCGTCCAGAGACGATAGATGTCTTTTGGGAGCTGGTACGTCGCCGCCGATCGCCAGCAGAGGCGTCGCTCGCGGACAAGGACGTTTCCGGGGACGCTGCATCCCAGTCAACTACGATCGCGTCCACGATCACATCAGGATGGTCGTAGAGGTCGCGATCCAGCGCTACCTGCGGCCGCTGGCGCCATGCCAAATGCTGCAACTCTATTTTGGACTCTCGAAGGATGTAATCGACCAGATCCCGCATGGGATCATCGACCGGCAGCCGTTGCCGCACGTGCAGGGACAGCAGCATCGCGTCCCGCTCCGGTATCCCTGCAGCTCGTTCCGTGCGTAGCATCTCTATCATGGTAGCGTACGGTGTACTCGGCGCCACAGCGTGCCGGAATCGCGCAGATCCCGAGGCATCCTCGTCGTTGTCCTCGTCGTCAGCATCACTATCACCACCATTACCACCAGCAGTAGCAGCAGCAGCAGCAGCAGCAGCAGCAGCACCAGCATCGCTGCTGTTGACGTTCACGCAACGCCGCGCACCCGATTCCGATGATCCCGCAGCAGCACGCCACTCGCGGTGATCAGCGAGCTCCACATCTGAACCTGTTTGAACAGATTCGTTCGATAAGGTATCATTCGAATCCTGCGACGCTGCTGCTGCTGCTGCTGATGCTGATGCTGATGCTGCCGATGATGATAAAAGCACTGGTGCACGCATCCCAGCGCACGCAGCGCTGTAGACGTGGTCGTGCGTGCGCAGCCAGCCGGCGAGTGCGTGCAACGATCTGCAGATCGAGGCGCTCAGCGCCAGCAGGCGATTGCGCACGATACGCGCACGCTCAGCGTTGTTGTATCGACTGGCGATTCGATAGTGCTCATAGAGTTCTGTTGCTTCTGCTTGGGGCGCCATAACTATAGTGCTGCAGGCGATAGCGCTACCACGAATGAGACTGTTCAGTGATCGCAAGTTGTACGGGTCGTGGTCACCGATGAGGAAGCTGGCCCGTACAACCTGCCGCAAGTCGACTAGCGGTAACTGATCCACGGTTGCCTGCACGCCGGCATCGTGCGTCGCGAGCGCTACCTCCATCAGGGCGTGCCGATCCAGTTCGCCAAAGTGGTAGACGTGCAGCTGGGGATCCTCAAATAGCGCCGCGCGAACGTGGACCAGGAAACGCCGGAGGATGGATGTGGCTTCTTCTGGTGTGTATGCCCAGAAGGAGGTCGGCCGCGCGTACTGCCCCGGGCACCATATTCCGAGCAGAAAATACGAACCATCGTATGAAGTCATGTAGGCGATGTACATATCGTAAGGCGAAGCTGGTGGCAACAGTCGAGCAGGCTCGGCGTTCGCATGCGGCCGTGGCTCATAGGGCAGTCGGCTCGCATCGCCATGGCGATAACGCTGCAGTAAAAGGCGCGCTTGCAGCATGTACTCCGAAAGTCGCCATGGGGAAATGTCGGCAAGCTGGAGCTGCTCTGCGGCAGGCAGGCTCGCCAGCTGCTCGAGGTTGCGGAACCCTCTTTCCCATAACTGGCGCATGTCATGCAGGCGCATCTCGGTAACGAGCAACGGGCTCTGATGATAGCGCTCCAGGGCACATGCTGCGTAGGCGTTCTGTGTGAGTCGGCGGCGGCACTCACGCATGGCAATGAGCATGTCCAAGCTGGAAGCGCTTTCCGCAATGCGCAGCGAAAGCTCCGCGAGGTTGGTCTTCAGTAGACGTGCGCCCTCACGACGAACCACGGACAGTAACTCCTCCAGTTTCGCTTCAAAGTAAAACGAGCAATCCGCTGTACGCCAACACTGAACCTGCGCAACAACCGCATCCGATTCGCTGTCCAGACACAGATAGAAACGAGGCCAGTAGCCAAGGGTCTGCTCCTGACGTCGCTCCAAAGCCCGAACGATCCACAGATACGCCATCGCCTGCATTGTAAACTGCGGCTGTGCTTTGCGAGCTAGTTTGCATTCAGCGACAGTGTAGCGGTACAGACGATATCGATCCCACTGCGCCGCAGGTACGGAGGCAATCCAGCGCGCTTCAGGTGGTAGTGCAGTTGAGGGCAAACTGGCTTCTTCCCACGGATTCCACGGCGAGTCCGCAGGACAGATTCCGCGCTGGTCGCCGAGCTGGACCCATTCTCGAACCAGCAAGTCACTGCGACCATGCAAGGTTCCGTGTTCAAGGGGCGCTTGCGCGATGATCGCAACCCCAGCTTCCATTGCTCGCAGCGTTTCCGCCACCGAGTGACAGCAGACAACCTCATGACCATGTTGTCGCAGCGCCTCAAGGAGCGTTTGCTCAAACTCACGCCCACCCGCAATAAGGCCTTTCAAAATGGGCGCTCGGGGGCGTAAGCTCGACAAGCACGGCACCGACGCCTGCTGCGTCGAGTCCGACGGCGTGCCCCGCTGGAGGCGGCTTTGCAGGTACGCAGAGAGGCGAATCGCTCGATCCCAAGCGATGTCGCTGGGGTGCGCATTCGGCTCTTGCAAGACGAGACGTCTTGCATGGCGACGCTTGTATCCAAAACGCAAATTCATTACTCGATCTACGAGCATCATATGGAACTCGAAAGACGATTCGGTGAATCTGGCAAGCATCGTTGGTGGTAATGGCAGCAGCTGCTGCCACACGTCCGTGGACTCATCTCGCTGAATAGCTGGCGCGCCTGGCACGTCCGGAGGTGCTTCCGCTGCTGGAAGCGGCTCCTCTGGCGCCGACGCTTCCAGGCTAGCCACCAGTCGTATGCAGGACCCAGTAGCAGCACCTTTCCTACGTACAGATCGCACGAGCGATAAACTGGACTTCTCAGGCGCCCTGTCCAGGCATTGCCTCCAAAGAAGCAGAACCGAATCGTTCCTACGGCGACGACACAGAGTGGCGTGACACCTGCCGCTGCTGTCGGAGGTGCCAAGTGTGCAGAAGATGAAGCCGCTCTGGCGGCTTGCAGACGAACTGCGGGGCGGAGCTCCGCTTCCGCGCACAGGCGCGACTGCTAGCAGCGGGATCCATCCGTCGTCTTTACCTCCGAAAGACTCGATTAGAGACGAGTGAAGGGAGGAGGTCGCCATGGTCAAACGCGTGCCCGCTTGAGACGACCCGCACCATCAACGCCGCTCGAAAGTCGAACGGCGCCAACGGTGTACAGTAGTGGCGGCAACCGCGCCCTAGACGAGACGTCTCCAACGGGCGTGCAGACGCCTCCCAGTTTGTTTGAACCGGCAACCCACTACTGCTTCCAACTTCTTCTCATATTGTCCCACTTTAAGAGGTTGTCCAAGAAAATTCTCTTGTGTCGACTCTGGAGGTCCTTTCTCCAGGACCGCACATTTCCTTGTATTGATGGCGGCATTCAAATCTCGGTTCACAAACTCCATCCGTTTCTTCCCATTGGTAGTTGTACTTACTAGTGCACCTAGTCCTCGAACTTTCGCTCTCCTTTCCATTTGCTCTTCCGTCAGCGGTCCGTACTTTTTCATATCCTCAGGGCTCCGTTGGCACGTTTCCATCTCGACCCTCTGAAGTATACACCCCAGTTCATGGTATGTATAGGACGTTCGGAACTCACCTACAGGTATTGTAACAAACCGGTGTGCGCACTCCTTGTACGTTCTTGTCGTTGGAGCTGGTGTACACAATTTTTGGGTCTTCCATCGCCCCGCCCCATACGCTACTACGAGCCTCTGACTTTCATCCTCCTTCAGGGCGCTCAACTGATTGAAAAAGTTGGCAAACGCCCGCTGCTTCCCACAATACAAATTCATTCGGAAACGAGCCCACCGGGGCTTGGTATACTCCTCCCACGGCGCATCCCAATGGGCAACATGAACTTTCATGAATTTCCGAAAAGCTTCAAAGTCCGCTCCTCGGCTCGCCACCTCGCTCAAAGCTTCTAGGTGATCCTTCATTCCTGAATTCCGGCTCTCGATTTTCTCCCTCGCATTCATTATACCCGATTCTCGATTGTATCCCGCTATAGAGAACCTCAATAGACGCATGTCTTTCCGACGTAAACTACCGTCAGTACCATCTTCCGCACACTTCGGTGCTGCGATGGTGATGATATTTGTGTTTCCGGGGTCCGCGCCAACGACAAAGTCGTTATCGTGCACTTTCTACGTCACAGGACCCGCCTCCTTCTTTTCTTCATGCATCGCCGCGTCAACGACAAGCACGTTATCCTCCACCTCCTGCGTCTCAGGACCCGCCTGCTTCTTTTCTTCATCCTTCGCCGCGCCAACGACAAAGTCGTTATCGTGCACTTTCTACGTCACAGGACCCGCCTCCTTCTTTCCCTCATCCTTCGCCGCGCCAACGACAAAGTCGTTATCGTGCACTTTCTACGTCACAGGACCCGCCTCCTTTTCTTCATGCATCGCCGCGTCAACGACAAGCACGTTATCCTCCACCTCCTGCGTCTCAGGACCCGCCTGCTTCTTTTCTACATGCATCGCCGCGTCAACGACAAGCACGTTATCCTCCACCTCCTGCGTCTCAGGACCCGCCTGCTTCTTTTCTTCATGCATCGCCGCGTTAACGACAAGGTCGTTATGTTGCACTTTCTGTGTGGCAGGATCCGCCTCCTCCTTTTCTTTATCCATTGTCACGGGCACACCCAAGGGCGGGACTAAACGATCTGCCTTCAAACGCCGATTATGTACTCACGTGGCTACTCCATCAGTTTCGATCAACCCAGTAAATACCGTTTGCTTGCTCACTCTCAGACGTTTGAAATCGAAGATGTTCTTCCAGTACGTCTCCCGGTTTTCGCCGGAGAGTTCCTCGCTGTTGAAATTAAACTCGGGACTGATCTCCTTCATGATGCCGTAAAGGACGCCTGAATCGATACTCACCAAATGTGACTTGAGGTTGCACATTGGAACACCGTTGAAGCGCTTCCCCATTAGGAAAGCCTTCCGTCTCCCCCACTCTTCAGTGTTTTCCTCACTCAGCTTCATCTCCGCCTTGCGTCCAAGTTATAGATCCAGAAACAAGAAATAGCGCAGAATGAGGCGATAGTGTCTTTCCTTATCTTTTTTCAACTCTGATATCTTTTCTGCTGGACTCGGCAGCCCCAGTACCCCACGGCGCTCTTGAATAGCCGCACGGATGACAGAAGTTTTACACCTTCTCCTGCGTGACGCCTTCTCTCCGACGAATTCGATCTCATCTTCATGCTTGTGATCGTTCGTGATGCCATTGATAATCGACCATACTCCTTTGCGAGACAGGCCCGGGTACAGCGCAAACACGGCGCGTATCATGAAACGTTCGAGGTTCATCGTCAAATGGTTCCTCAGGTTCGTGAGGTAATTCATTGCCCCGTGTTCGTAAATATCCCGGTTACCAATGTATCGAGTGCCCTCGAAGCGGAATTCCGCGAAGTTTTCGTGGAGGGCGTGTACCCGCTCATTTTCCCTCCGCGTTTCCCTTGTGCCGAGCATCAAGTGACGAACAAAGATATTGTCGAAAAACTCGTCTGGAATCTCGACTGTTTCCATGTGCGTCACATCGCGATACATCTCCCTCGCCATATGCATCAGTCCTGACGACGCCCTGGCAATACTCTTGGAGTACGAATCGAGACGTTTTTGATAGCGTCTCGCGACTTTTCCCTGTACGGATTCTTGATATGTTCAAGAAGACAGGCTTTCACCACCATATCGTCGTACAGTTGTCTTTCTTTCCGCCTTCGACGTAGGGCCTCTCCCCTTTGCTTCTTCTTCTCTTCCTTTTCTACTCGACTCGGCACTGTTTTTTGTTTTTTTCTAGCAGCCGGCGACCCTGGGCCTCCAGGATCGTCGACTTGCTTTTTCATAGGTTTCCTTTTTTTTAGTTTTTTGAAAAAGAACGCTCTTTGAACCCTTATGTAATATACTGCGAAAAAACAATTGACTAGACTTATTTGAGGGTGAAACACAAATGAACTCAAAAACTGTACTTTGCTACGACTTTAACGCAAATAAAACTTGTACAGTAGAGCAGTGCGCTCCTGATCAGGATCGCGTTTCCCTTCAATGGCGACATGCGCGTCGTGTCAGGTGACTGCCTGATCTCCCGGGTGCGCTCACCGAGCGCGATTTTTAGAATGGACAAAACGTTTCCTTGTGCTAGCGTTCTCCGATTCTGCGCATTTTTCTTTTCTTACTTTTTTGTGTTATTTTTTCAGTGCGCGGTGAGGTATCCATCAACCCCCTACCTCCATGTTACATTACCGATACTTCATCGCGGATATTCTGGTCGTTTCATACGTCCTATGATGTGTGCCTAGTACCTGCCGTGCCGTACCCGCCTTTGGACCTTAACAGCTGGGGCAGATAGTTCATAGAGACAGAACGGCTTTTCCATACCACAGAGGGCGTCGGCTCGAGGCGTGGTTTACCCGACGTAGAATTGGGTGTCGCCGTCAGTTTGTGCTCAGACAGTCTGCGGATGCAGGTTTGTCTTCGCTGCACGAAACGCTGGAGACACTTGGCTGTTAGGATATATCGTGGGAGCCGCCTCTCTCCTTCGTGATCATGCATGGAATGCGTTGTTGTCGGTTGGCAATGTGGCTTCGTGCTTGACACCCACCCACCACTGTGGGTAGGCGCAGAAAGCACTGGGCCCGTGTGCGCATCCGATTCGCTAGACCTTCCGCCTAGGAGGTAGCATGTGAGTTTGTTCGCCACTAATGAGCGCTGAGGCTCCGTTAGCGGACCATAAGTTGCCAGTGCTACACTCAGAGTGAGTGTCCGGTCTTCGACTATCACGATGATGCCCAGCTGCTGGTGTCCTCCAAGGAGCTCGCTGCGCTCCTGCTTCCAGCGCGGGCACTGTAAGCCTAAATATGTCAGCGTCTCGGGGATCTCGTCTCGACAGCAGGGACAGTGTGATTCCCAGTGCGATTCCAGTGTTCCTATACGGCTTAGAGACGGTGCTGGTAGCCAGAAGCCACCAACGCGGATTTTGGCGAGCCACTGGGTACCTCGAGCAAGTCCCGGGAATTCCAGCGCCTCCTACCAGTGCCTGCATGTGTATGCTAGGTTGTAGTTCCGGTATAGAGTCAAGCCGGCGTTAAGGGCGCGACTGGGACCGTGTCTACGTTCCCATATTGGTGTTTGGACCGTTCGCTTCAGGCGGCGGGAGCCTTCTACATTTCTGGGGAACGATTCGAGCGCATTTTCGCCTAAGAGGCGCTTCAGCCAAATCTGCGTCCATTTCATCCTTCTTGCGACGCACCTACCGGTACCGAGTACGTCTCGAGCCTCGTACGCGCTACCGCGGCACATGCCGACCTGCCTCTCTCTCTTCAGTGCAGAGCGGAGGACTCGACGCTGGACCTCTTAACGACACCGAAAGGCGCTGCTGTTGCTTCTGGGGAAGCACCCGCGACTATCCGTCCAACGGTCCGTACCAGAGACGTTTGGCACTAGCCCCTAGCGCACTGACAGCTTCGTGCTGCTTGCCGGGTTCGTTATTCGGGCTGCCGAGCGTTTCGGGACGGTAGTCACAGCGAGCGCCTCCGCTGAGGCAGTTTCACGCTCTTGGGGAAGGGGCGCGCACTTTGCAGGTCGCCAACGTGTCCAGCGTCAAGCCCAACGACTGAACTGCCGTCGACTGAGTCGCACACGTACACATGCTCACTGGGACATCAGCGCCTTTCGCCGCTTTGGACTGAGGGTTTGGCGGCGTTTACTACCCGAGTCGGAGAAAAGTGCGGCGGGTCCGTGAATACTGGGCGGTTTATTGCAGCACTTGACCAGGGAGAAGGGTTGCAGTGAACAGCAGCACGCTACGACTACTGCGCAAAGCTGTTCGCGCGCGTCTGGTAGCGCTTCCAAGTTGTGTCGAGCGCAGCATAGGCACGAAGCAACGACCCCAAAACGGACGCCCTGAACCTGCATGGAGTCTGAAGACGAGCTTCTGCCGAGCGTCCCCGCGGTACTGGTGGACGAGTCGAGCCCCGGCGCGTTCGCGGAACTGGCGAACGAGAAGGCGCGCCTCGAGTCTCGGAGAGCGCTGCTTCAGCGAGAACTGGAACGACTACAGGCGCCTGTCCTTCAACAAAGCCCCTACTACAGAGAACGTAGAGCTTGTTGCTTGAGAATGCTGGAGATCATTGACGTGAGCATCGCACAACTGGATTCTGGGATGCACGCGCCAGCAGCGTTGAATGCTGAACTGGAGACCCTGTTTCAGAGCTTGCATATCGACTGAGCGTTGCGGGCTCGTGCCAGCACACGCCACCTACTCGATAGCGCAGTGAGATGCGCACTTTATCCGGGGTCGCAGTCCTGGAGGCGTCATGCGCGCACACACACAACCACACAACACCGGGATACTGTGTGTAGCAGCTACAACCCGTGATCAAAGTCTAGAATACTTGGCATACGGTCATGCCAGAGTATCCATGCGCTCCAAGTCGGGTTCGTATGGAGCCAGACGCGGCGTCGCTCGCCCTGCAGACAGTGAACGACCAGTATGCTGGCTGGAAACGCTGCAAGTCCACGTCGACGCCGCCGGTGTTCGCCGCACTCGGCACATCGCTGCAGCACCAGAAGGGATTCGCTTTGGTGCGTCCGACGGGGATAGCGCACACGGCGCTCTGATCTCGATCCTGTATCCCTTGGATCAAGGGCAAAAAACGCGGTATGACGTTATCGAGCAGCGCTAGGAGAGCAGCCATGGCGAGTGCGAGCCCCCAGCCGCCCGCAGCCCGTGAACCTGCCCTGTTGGATCGGGTACGCAAGCACCGCGAGGAGGCGGCTTGCCGAGAGCCCCCGCTGCAACATGCTCGATGATCGCGCTACAGAGAGTGAGCACACACACCTCGTCGATGTGGATGTGCATCGAGCGACGCTCGTACTGTCGTCCGCGCTTCCACGTACATGCGGCTGCCTCGTATCCGGACGATGAACGGCGAGCGGTAGGCTTCCCGATCCCCTATCAACCTAAACTGCATCGCTTGGCATTTGTTCTAGGGCGAGTCGCGCACACTCTGGTCGACAGTGCGTGGTTACAAACTTGACGGTATCGATAGATGATCCGCAGTGCTGGTGCAGGCTTCGGAACGCCAAGCGCAGAGGATGCGTAACCTCCGGACACGGATCCAGAGGCGGAATCTGGGCACAGCGCAGCTCGGCGTGCTCAACGGAGTAATCAAGGATGAACTGTTCCTCGACATCTGCTGCGTCGTCTGGGTGAAGATTGCGCTCTGCGTGACGCGCCTGCACCCGGCTATTCGGCGGCGCTGATGCCGGTCCAAGTTGCGCCTCCACGACGAGGCAGCAGGCCAGGATGGTGTCCAGTAACTTGACCCAAAGCGCAGGGCGAGCGTCCGCCGTCATAATCATCGCGCAGCATATTGTCTTCCCAATGAGCGGATCACAGAGCACTGGGCTCCGCTCTGGGGCGGCGAGTTCCGGAACCCAGACCTGCTCGAGGAAATGTTCAAGCAGCGCTGGCTGCAGGGCATCTGCGGCGCGTAAAATCTTCGCAGCACCAAGCCGGACGATAAATCTGGCCATGAATGGGAGCAGGTGGCGCACGAACTTGGGTGTGCGAGCGTTCTGCAACCGAAGGAAGAGCACTTGCAAGATGGCACCAAGATAAGCATCGAGACGGTCACCGGAAGCACAGGCATCAACGATCGCACTCAGCAGCCGCAGACCATCATGGTCGTGAGCGCGGAAAGCAACCAGCCTTTGGAAGACGCCAAGCACGCGAGGCAGGTGCTCTGCATCGCAGAGCAGATCAGGGCTGGTGCGTAAGAAACAAACCAACAACGACACCATGCTGGGGATGTAGCTGTGTCGATCCCAGAGAGGCGGCGCCAGGAGCGGCGGCACCAATCGCTGGTAGGCGGGCGTCAGACATTCGTCGCGCCAGAGAACCATTTGACCCAGCGTCTGGAATACGTACGGCGCTAACTCGACGATGTCCTGCTGAAGGATCCTTTCGAAGACTGGAAAGAGCAGTGATTCTATCGCCGACACGCCTGCATGACGCAGCAGCAGCACCAGAGTCTCGAAGAGGTTGTGGGCGTACAGCGCATTCGCGTAGCCCCCGAGATGCTGTTCTAGATCCATGACCAGCAACTGCGCAACTGCCGGACCCTCTTTGACGGGTACAAAAGCCGCCAGCTGAAGCAACAGTTTCATGAGGTATTCATTTTCGGGGTCCCGAACCATCTGTCGAGCAATCGCCTCGATACAGGGCTTGATCTGGCTGCTGTCCATCTTCAGCTGCTGCATTTGCGGCTCCTGATGAGCGCTGGCTAGCACTCGTTCCAGGAAACGGGCCGCATAGCTGTGCACGACCGGATCCGCGTCATCCAAGAGGCGGACGAGGTAGGGCTCCAGACCCTTCAAATCCGCAGCCGTCAGTCGCGTACGAAACATGAGCAGGAACTTCAACGCCTCTGCTGTGAGGAGCGGTGGCGAACGTTGGCGCTTCGTCTGTGATACAACCTGGGTGATCTCGGGAAGTATATGTGTCTTGGTGAAGCTTGCCACATCGATGAATTCGCTGGTGTTGACCGCACCGGATGTACGGGTGCCTGCTCGCCAGCTCAAAGCCGCTACAATCAATATGGCATTCACCTTTTGTCGCCAGTTGTGCCTGGGGTCCGATTCACATGCCTCCAGCATGCTGCGCACGTACCCCGAGAACACGTGTACGATGCGCTCCTCGAAACGCTCGAGCAGGGCCCGCAGAAGCTCACCGGCCGCCCTTCGCCGATTGGACACGTCACTTCCGTCGAGCTCTAGGCGGATAAAGTCTCGCGGCATCTCTGAGAAGAGATCGAGATCAGCCTGTCGAAGCTGCATGTTCGGTGCTACGACGCGTTCACAAACATAGTGGAGTAAACTCGTTCCACTGGCACTCTCTGAAGCCTCAATCAACGTATGCAGCAGCAGCAGATGATCCACGCCCCGCGCGATCGTTGTCAAGAACCGAATGCCCGCAATCACAACGCTGTCGTAGCGACTGCGCAAACCGCGATGAACCAGCAAGACACAGATCGTCGTGAGAAAGTTGGGCAACAAAGAGCGAAACTCTTCTTCATACTTTTCAGCATAAAGAATCAGACATTCGATGATGCGGGCCTGGAGCGTGTCCAGCGGTGCTGGCTCCGCCTCGTCGTCGCTGTCGAGGTTGTAGGCGGCACCAGCAGCGCTTGACGCTGCCGGCGCTGACAATCCTGCGGTCGTAGGTGCGTCGCTCAGTGCCTGATCGGCCTGAAGAATCCACCCGAATTCACTCATCCATTCCGCCATGTGATCTTCGAAAAATTCCGGCAAATCCTGGTAGTTCAATGAATAGAATATCTCGGTAATGTGCTGCATCGCGGAGAGCACCAGCGTCGCCGTTGCGGTCTCCAATGGATTCGAGCCGCTGCGCCAAAACATACACAAGCGCTGGAAAAGACGTAGCAGGAGCGACTGCGTTGCCTGCAGAACGAGCAGAATTTCCTGGAAAAGCGGATCGCTGCGTGTCTCGTGTCGATACCGCTCAACCAGCGCCTCCAGCGTCTCGAGTGAACCAAGCAGAAGAGCGCTATCCCAGTGTTCGAAAGGCTGTTCCACACAGCGCTCCAGGCCGCCGCTAACGAACGGCAATAGCTCTGGCCAGTTGTGCGGAAAGTCTTGCGCCGCGATGACAGCCACTGCTTCGATCAGCTGACGACGCACTGCCGCTTGACGCACTGTTGTGAGCGGCAGTATCATAGCGCGTAGCGCTGCCCGATCAGTCGGAGACTCGTCCTCCCAGCGTCTCTTCACCACATTTTTAAAGTATATCGCAGCTGCCTGGCGTACAGCCACTGCTGAGCCCGCTTGTGTCGCGGCAACTGGATCGGCCTCCGCAGAAGCGATCAGTTGCAGGAGCTGTGCCAGGAAGCCCGGTTTGCTAGACGCCGACTCTAGCACCGCCTCCGCGCCACGTCTCGTTTCCGTTACAGGAGAGAGCGTAGCAAGCACATAACTGTACAGATCATCCATGCTCACGGTGTAACGTACTCGGAACTGGCAGTCCAAAGACTTGTCGGGTCGCACACTGGCGGTACGCCGTAGACACAGGCAGGCGCCGCGCGCGCAGCGCCACACGGCGGGACAGGACACACACACACACACACACACAGAGCGAGAGCGAGAGAAACACAGCAGTGCGGCAGTGGGTCTAGTTGACGCCTTGCCAACTTTAACCAGGAGATGCTATGCGTCACCGGGAGCAGCTGGTGTGCTCGACACTCAAACGAGCGTATGAACGAGGCAAAGGCATGTCTGGTCTGTGGATCGGAGAACTTGAGAGGTTTTGCATGGAATATGGAGAATGCCTCCGCAGACGCCGATACGCATCGTGCACTCCAGGATGCCCTGTATATTGGTGAATCCTAAATCCTAGATAGAAAATAGATAATCGTCAGGGATGAATTTATCGTTTAGATCATCGAGTGAGCGCTCTTCCACGTGCGATGGTTCGGCATATTTTAATGGGTAGGCGCATTGAGGACACGACTACTTTCGGAGACACTGGCTGGAACGATCCATGACTAACACTGGTGACGTTATCTTAACCATTGGACTCTAGCGTAACGTGAAAATGAGCTGAAACTGGTGTGTGTTTCTCAATGTATCGAGACTCGACGCGAACTAGATGCATGACTGATGCATCGACTGTAATAAAAAAGGCTTGACTGCTGGCGGCAGCAAGTGCTAACCGCTCCATGCTGAACGTCTCTGGGATCTACTCGGTTGAGTGCAGTCGTTCCGAAGAGCGCTTTCTTTGCAAAACTTGCACCTGCATATCGGTACACGCGCACCTGTGAGCGGGTTTTCTGTGCTGCAAGTATTGACGTTCGTGGTGGCGCTCGGGCCCCAGGCAGCGTTCCAAGGCAGGACAAAGCACTGACAACAGACAAGGTTGCTTGGCTGGACAGAGTATTCGGAACGCGTGTCTAAGCTATTCCTCCGCTCGAGCCGGGTCCCTGGACTTGAGAGCGTTCGTTTCGCTTTCGTGAACGCTGCACTGCCGCCGTTGTTGGTGACTGCTCTGAACCCTGTTCCAGTGTCGTTTTGCAGCGTTGGAGCAGCTGTGCGCGTTCCAAAGGTCCAGCTGACGGGGGGCTCCTCTCACAGACGACTGTGAGCAGATCAGTGCTGGTTTCAGGAAACCCAGTTGGACGCTGGGCGGTATCCTACGATGGGCGAGGAGTCTGCCGGGCGAACGCAAGCAGTCTCTCACGGTGTCTGAAGGGAGCGCTCGCGCCGCTTGCTATGCGGGACGGCGCCGGCAAGCCAGCGAAACCCTCCGAACTGGGCGGCGGTAGTCGCACTCGCTGCTGGGGATATGTGGACATCGGGCGTGAGCTATGCGGCTCAACGCCCAAGGCAGGCAGAGGGAACGCGTCGACACGCAGCGCAGTGTTTGTGATCGAAAATGCAAGGTGCACGAGGGACTAGTCTCGCGGGCCGGATTGCAACATAAACATTGAAGGAAGGTAAGCGGGATTTCGGGCGCCATTTTTTCACAGAATTTTCCGGAGAAACGGAATAGACTCTATCGCCTTTTTTTGTGACGCTGGCGGCGAAGCATTGGACCAGACCTGCAGCGACTGCACGGCAGTCTGGTTTCCGGTCGGCCAGCAGCGCGCTCCGCGGCCTCATTCAGAGCATGCGTCGGGACAGAGGCCTTCGACCAGAGAGCCGCCTGGAGCCTTGGGTGTCTATGAGCGCGTCATGCTTGCGCTGCGAAGGCTGCTTGGCACGCAACCCTGGAATCCAGTGGCCATGTACACGACGCTGCGCTCTGCAAGAGACAAGCAGCACGCCTGTGATCACCGTGCAGTCGTTCTGCAGCTTGTCGCGTACGGATGCAAGTTAGTTATTATCATTTCCGATGAGGCACGGAGGTTTCAGAGGGCTTCCCGAGACCTCGCCATTCGAAGCGCTGCAGTTGATCGAGAGCGCCGAACGGACCTCGAACTGGCCGCAGGAAACGCTGCAAATCCGATTCGGGAATATCAGCTATGTACGGGTCAAGCTCTGTGCGTGTCCACTGTTTCTTGAGACCAAAGAGCATTGCGAGGCGCGTTTCTGGTTTCTGTGGCAAAGCATCGGCTTCCAGGAGCTGCACGCGCATGGATGCACTCGGGCATGATGGTAGAAGTGTTGCGGGGCCAGATAACAGCGAGCTCTGCTCTGACGAAACCAAGTGCTCAGGTGCAGGCGACGATTTGCTAGAGTTGCGGAAGCGCTCCAGCGATGGGAGCATGATTGCCACCCCATGGAGCGACTGCAGCGCATGCTCGGTGTCAAAAGATGTATCGGATGGTAGTCGTCGCTGGATCTGCTCCATGAGTTCTTTCAGATCCATTGAGGCGTTGCGTTGTCGTCGCAGCAAACATGGGACCAAGTCGCGAACGACATCCGAAATGTGCAGGTCGAGCATATCTGGTGTCTGTGGATTCGGGCGGAACCATCTGGCGATTGCAAAGGCCGCGAGATTTCCGTCAATAATGTCCATTTCGAGGAGAGCCGTCTCCAACAACGGTCTTGAAACATTCGTGACCGGCAAACGGTGCACGAGGATTGTGTCAAGAAGATGCTCTAGAAGACGCTCGCGGCCCCGGGGGTCGAGGATCCAATACTTGGACGAAACGGGATCGAAGATGATGCCTATCTCTGACATGCTGGCACGCAGTTCGCTTTCGGAGGCATGACTCAAACACAGGAGCGTTTCCCAGGAGACTCCTTCGAGATCCATTTCGTACACCGCGAAAGTCTTCATGAACTTGATTAGGGTACGAAATCGCGGTACCATGCGTTGGCATTGCAAGACGCTGTGAAGCGCAGCGCGCAGGCGCAAGCAACGCGACTGCTTGGCGCCCGACGCCGACTCGCAAGGCTCAAAGACCAACAACGAGTTGGAGGTTTCTTGTCGCCAGAGCGAAAAGACCGCATTTTTGCTGCAAAGCACAGACCGGCGCTCCTCGTCGTCCACGGTGAAACCTGTGTCCGAAGATATGGTATCTGGGGCGGTTGGACCGTCACAGTTACCGCGGCCTCGGCTGGTCGCGCCCATATCGTGCCTCATCCGCTCGACCAGAAACGACACCTCGTCCGGCAGCAAACCATCGAACACGAGTCCTTCGCCCGCACTGAAAGCGCCGTGAACAAAGTTTGCGAGAGGATCTTCCGAGTTCGCTGTATCGCCGGGCGGTGTGTCGGTTTTCAGAAGCATATCGAGGCTCAGGAGCAGGTACTCATTCTCTGCCACATTGCCGTCAAGAAAAAGCGGGAGAGCGTTACAGCGCGCTTCGGGTAAACTGCCCATAGTACTCGTCTGCGCTGAAGCGACAGTGAGCTGCAGCACCGCCAGAAAGCGCGTCGCGCGCGCCAATGTAAGATAATTCGGAGCAGGCGTGAAGTGGCCCTGGTCGAGCCTGATACTCCTTCAGGTGCGTGCCTCGAAGAACGGAGTTTATATTAGAACTTGCGGATCGGTGCGAAGAGTCGGTTGCAAGAGCGAACACGACTCGAGCGCCACAAACGAGCGCGGCGCACCCGAGTGCCTGCACCTGCACTACCGCGACCCGCGCCAGCGAAGTTTTTATGCTGTAGAATTATTGAGGAGAATCGTAGAAGTAAGCGTGCCTGCACCCGTGATGTTTTTGATGCGATAGGCTCGTTGAAGAGAGTCTGAGGCGTGCAGCTGCCCTCCGCTCACAAGAATCGAGCGGTATTCCACGAGCGCCTCTGTCGATGGCGCGCGATGTTGCCGCCCATGCGGGCACATCAACGACCTCAGGCTCGATTTGGCGTGCGCGCGCGCTCGTAGCGCCAGCGGGGCGTCTATGCGCAATGCTATCGACTGAAGGAACACTTTGATGGTCTACCACTTGTACTGGAATACTTCTCCGACTCTATCTATAGATATATGCGGTGCTTGATGTTCTATGGAGTGTTGAGGGCACCATGAACGTGCCTGGATCCGGACGGAATACTATGCAATGCATATTGGGCACTGATTTTTCCAACGAGAGTTTGGAGCGTTGCAGCGCAGCGTCTGCGTCAGTAAGAGTCGCTTCCCTGGCAAGCTCGCCCGACGTAAAGCCGATGGACGATCTGGAAGCACGAGATATTGCCTGAGGTTGATCGAGGGGTTCAAGTCTCGATGCAGTATGGACGGGTATGTGTGTGTACTTGCTGCTGGCGTCACGACGAAGCGAGCCTCACGC
>Ga0078972_1002475_pt2 | contig 54234 bp, 68 predicted proteins | sample YelNatPaOPGAMG01_FD_67568 | JGI IMG/M metagenome (GOLD analysis project Ga0078972, IMG submission 67568) | Hot spring thermophilic microbial communities from Obsidian Pool, Yellowstone National Park, USA - OP-RAMG-01 (SPADES assembly) (version 2) | ecosystem: Environmental > Aquatic > Thermal... | reverse complement strand
GAAATTAAAACTGTAGAATTTTCAATTGATTATTGTCAAAAAATCGGTTTTAGATTGATTAAAAATATAGATAAAATAATTTTTGGGCTATATAATGTAATGCAAAAAGAAAATATTTTAATATTTCAAAAACTTTAATTATGGACAACGAAAAAGAAAAATATATAAAAGAATTAGAAGAGGCAATTTCTCAGTTTCTCAAGCCACTCAAGAATATTCCTTTTAAAATTGCTATAAAAGCGATGTCAGGTTGTAAAGTAATTCCTTTTGATAAAAATAATTCAGATGATAGGCAGTTACTAACAGATTTGATTGAGGCAACAAAAATAGCTGCAAAAAATGCTAACCAAAAAGGAATATTTACAAGAAGAGAGAATGAAGTTGGAAATCATATTGAACCATTTATGATAGAAGCTCTAAATAAAATCGGGCTTAAGGCAGATAGACCAGAAACCAGGGAAGGCAAGAAAAAGGCGGTAGGTTATCCTGATATTTTTGTTATAGACAGAAAGGGAAGACCAAATTATATTGAATGCAAAACCTACAATGAACGAAATTATCAAACTACCCAGCGGTCTTTCTATTTTTCTCCGGCTGAGAGACCTTCAGATTTTAAGGTTATTTACGACGCGAGACATTTAATAGTTAGTTTTAAGATTGAGAGAGCAGAACGCACAGGTAAAAGTGCTTTTGTTCCTGTATATTGGAAAATCTTCAGTACAGACAATCTTACTGGGCAAATTAAACATGAGTTTAATTCTACAAATAAACAGATGTATACAGAGGAAGCTTTATTGGCGGAAGGCGGAATTTAAAAATTAAGTTAAAATATAAATAACATGGAAAAGAAAATTAAACACCTAGAATTTATACAAACAATAATTAACAGAATGGCCGGTAATTCTTTTTTAATAAAAGGGTGGGCTATCACTTTAGTTGCAGCTTTATTTGCCCTGTCTTCAAAAGATGCTAATAAAAATTACATTATCATTTCTTTCTTGCCAGTTATAATTTTTTGGATTCTAGATGCGTATTTTCTTTCTAGAGAAAGGGCTTTTCGTTCCTTGTATGACAAGGTGAGAAATTTGGATGAAAATAAAATTGATTTTTCACTAGATATTTCACAATTCAAAGAACGAAAAAATAATTGGTTTTGGTCGATGTTTTTGCATACAATTTTATTTTTCTACACATCGTTAATCGTTGTTATGCTAATAATTGCATACATAATTAGATAAACTATGGCTAGAAGAGTATTTTTTAGTTTTCATTACGAGAGAGATGTTTGGAGGGCTAATGTAGTAAGAAATAGTTGGGTAACTAAACCCGATAGAGAAGCGGCTGGATTTATTGACTCAGCTGAATTTGAAGCATTGAAAAGGCAGGGAGAAGAAGCAATAAAAAGATGGATTAATCATCAACTAGAAGGAACTTCGGTAACAGTTGTTTTAATTGGTGCGGAAACTTATAAAAGAGATTGGGTAAGATATGAAATTGCAAAAAGTTTTGATAAAAATAATGGGCAATTAGGAGTATATATTAATAAAATTCAGGATAGAAATAGATATACTGATTATAAGGGTGCAAATCCATTTGAGTACTTAATGCTTTCTATTGATAGTAGTGGTAAGGCTAAATATTACGAATGGAATGGTTATCAATGGATATTATTTAATAAATACCCCACTTCGTCTATAAGTTTTGATGAAAGATATTGGGGAAAGGATTATCAGTTTTCTAAGATGTATGCAATTTATGACTGGGTTGATAATGATGGTTTTAATAATCTGGGAGATTGGATAGAAAAGGCCGCAAAGGAAGCAGGAAGATAAAAAATCATCGGCTCGCCCGAAGCGCGGCAGTCAGTCAGAATTTTGCTCAAAAAAGTTCATGCTTCGTTCGGTAAATCCGACCACTTTAAAACCCTTCTTACCGAAGGGTTTTAAAGTTTCTCTCTTTATTTTGATTCTTTAACTTTGACTTTAATTTTTGAGGTCGGTTTGGCTTCGGCTTTCGGCATCACAATTTTTAGCACTCCCTTATCATAAGTGGCTTCTATTTTGTCTTCTTTAACAGCTACCGGCAAATGGACTACTCTCTCAAACAATCCGCTTTTAATTTCTTTGCGCCAATAACCCTTTTCTTTTTCTTCTTTTTTCTCCTCTGTCTTAGCCGAAACGCTTAAAAGATTGTCTTTTATCGAGATGTCAATTTTTTCCGGATCAACGCCCGGTAAATTAATTTCCGCTACCAGTTCTTTATCGGTTTCATAAATATCCATCGCCGGCAGCGTGGAGCGCAGAGGAAAAGCCGGCCAAAGCCAATCCTCGTCCTCAAAAAATTTATCCAGAGCGTTGAATGGTTTCCAAGGGATAAGCGCCATATTGGTTTTAATGTTTTTATTTTTTCCGACCTTTGAATTATTCCGAATAAATATTTTAAAAAAGGCCACTCAAAATTGTCAAGAAAAAATTTATTTTTCATGTTAAAATAATTTAAAATGAAGAATTTGTATCAGATTTATTTATCTCTTGAGAAAAAATATAAAATAAATGCCCAATGGCGGCTTTGGTCCAAACCTTTTAAAAATAAAAGCCAGAGGGAAGAGGTGATTTTGGGCGCCATTTTAACTCAACGGACCAATTGGCGAAATGTTGAATTGGCTATAAAAAATTTAAAAGAAGCCAAGGTTGCTTCGCTTTCGGCTCTTTGCCGTTTGGGCCCGAAAAAAATAGCGCCCTTGGTGCGGCCGGCCGGTTTTTATCAAAGCAAAAGCCGTTATCTTTATGGATTGGCGCGTTTTATTATGAGCCGTTATGGCCAGATAGAAAAAATGAAGAAAGCGCCTTTGGAGAAATTGAGAAGCGAGCTCTTGAAATTAAAAGGAATCGGGCCTGAGACCGCTGATAGCATTCTGCTTTACGCCTTGGATAAACCGGTTTTTGTCATTGATGAATATACGAGAAGGTTTTTAAAGAAACATTATCAAAGATTTTTTAAAAAATTGAAAATTAGCGATAAAGATTCTTACGAACGCTTGCAGAAATTTTTTGAAAACAATTTGCCTCGAGATGTCCGCCTTTATCAGCGTTTCCATGCTTTAATTGTTATAATGGCTAAGTCAGAGTTAAGGGGGAAAGAAAAAAGATAAAGATAGCCTTGTTTTTAGTCTTTGATTTTGTTATTTTAAAAAAGTAAATACTATGAATTTTATCCTCGTTATTTTTCAGTTGGTAGTTATTCTTTATTCCATTATTCTTCATGAGATTAGCCATGGTTTTATGGCTTTAAAGCTGGGCGATGATACGGCTTTAAAAATGGGGCGGCTGAGTTTGAATCCCTTAAAACATTTAGATCCAGTAGGCTCGGTTTTTTTACCCATTTTGTTATATTTAAGCACTCAAGGCAGATTTATTTTTGGCTGGGCCAAGCCCGTGCCTTATAACCCGATGCTTTTAAAGAATCCGCGGCGCGATAGCGCGCTTTTGGCTTTAGCCGGGCCAGTGGCTAATTTTACTTTGGCTTTGATTTTCGGCTTACCCTTAAGATTAATCTCTTATTGGCCAACGCTTTCCATTTTAGCCCCTTTCTTCTCGGTGATTGTCTCTTATAACCTGATTTTGGCTGTTTTTAATTTAATTCCTTTTCCGCCCCTTGACGGTTCCAAAATCCTTTTTTATTTTTTAAGAATTTCCTACCAAACGGAAATAATGCTTGAATCTTATAGCTGGCTCTTTTTGCTTATAATCTTTTTGTTTGGTTTTTCCTTTTTGGCCCTGCCTGTTTCTTGGCTCTTTCATTTAATTACAGGCCTGAGTTATTAAATTTTATTGACATTATAACCTTGTTTTGTTAAATTAATACCAAAGGCTTGACGCCTTTTTAATCTTTATAAATTTTTATGCCCACTTTAACACAATTAGTGCGACACGGTCGCCAGAAAAAGACAAAAAAGACAAAAGCGCCGGCCCTGACGCGGATTTTTAATGTGATTAAAAATAGACCGAAAGAAAAACCATCACCTTTAAAAAGAGGAGTTTGCTTAAAAGTTTTTACGACGACACCCAAAAAACCAAACTCCGCTTTGCGGAAAGTGGCGCGTGTTCGCTTATCTAACGGCATGGAAATAACAGCTTATATCCCGGGCGAAGGTCATAATCTTCAGGAACACTCGGTTGTTTTAGTGCGCGGCGGTCGCGTTAAAGATTTACCAGGCGTAAGATATCATATTGTCCGGGGTAAATATGATACTACTGGTGTAGAAAATCGTCGTCAGCAAAGATCTAAATACGGGGCTAAAAAGCCAAAAGAAAATTAAGATGAGAAGAAAACATCGTATTCCCAGAGAATATAAACCGGATTTAATTTACGGCAGTCCTTTGGTGACTAAATTTATTAACCATTTAATGAAAGACGGCGAGAAATCGGTAGCGCGCAAGGTTTTCTATGAGGCGATGGAGATTATTAAAAAAGAGACCAGCCAAGATCCAATTAATGTTTTTGATAATGCCATTAAGAATGTTTCTCCTTCCTTAGAAGTAAAAACCCGGCGCATTGGCGGCGCCAATTATCAGATTCCGCAACCCGTGAGCGGCGACCGTCGAATTACTTTAGCCATTCGCTGGATTTTGGAAGCAGCCCGCAGTCGTAAAGGCGAGAAGATGGCTAAAAAATTGGCCAAGGAATTAATAGCGGCTAGCAATAATGAAGGTACAGCGATTAAGAAAAAATTAGACACCCATCGAATGGCTGAAGCCAATCGCGCTTTTGCCCATTTTAGCTGGTAGATTATTTTTAAACGAATTTATTTGGTTATTTTTTACTCTCTTTAAATATGGCTCGAACTAAACCCATTGAAAAAATTAGAAACATCGGCATTATTGCCCATATCGACGCCGGAAAAACCACCACTACCGAGCGGATTTTGTTTTATACCGGCGTAGCGCATAAAATTGGTTCGATTGATGAAGGCACAACCATTACCGATTGGATGGAGCAGGAGCGAGAAAGGGGAATTACCATTACAGCCGCAACGATTTCCTGCACCTGGATTCCCACTTATCGCCATCGCGACCCCAATTACGAGTGCTATATTAATATCATTGATACACCAGGACACATTGATTTTACAGCCGAGGTTCAGCGTTCCTTGCGGGTTTTAGACGGCGCGGTGGTTATTTTTGATGGCGTGGCTGGAGTGGAACCCCAATCAGAAACAGTTTGGCGCCAGGCTGACAGGTTTAATGTGCCACGTATTTGCTTTATTAATAAAATGGATCGCCTGGGAGCTAATTATGAATTCAGTTTCCAATCAATTTTAGAGCGCTTAACCGATAAGGCAGTAAGCCTGAATTTACCCATTGGTTTAGAGGATAAATTTGAAGGCGTGATTGATCTCTTAGAGCAAAAAGAAATTAAATTTTTGGGTGATTATGGTCAAACATTGGAATATGCGCCCATTAGGGCTGAATATCAAAAAGTGGCAGCTGAAGCGCGTCATCATTTGATTGAAAAAATTGTAGAAACCGATGACCGACTGCTTGCTGAATATTTAGAAGGTAAAGAGCCGAGCTTAGATGATTTGCGTCAGGCCTTGCGCCAAGCAACGATTAGCGGAAAGTTGGTGCCGGTTTTTTGCGGCGCTTCTTTTCGAAACAAAGGCGTGCAACCCTTGCTTGATGCTATTGTTGAATATCTGCCTTCGCCTTTAGATTTGCCGCCCGTTGAAGGATTAGACCCTAAAACAGAAAGCAAGATTATTCGCCGGCCTTTAGATGAAGAGCCATTAGCAGCTTTAGCTTTTAAAGTGGCCAATGATCCTTATGTTGGTACGCTTACTTATTTCCGGGTTTATTCCGGTCATTTGACCAAAGGTTCTTATGTTTATAACGCGACTAAAGGTGAAAATGAAAGAATTAGCCGCCTCATCCGGCTTTATGCGGATAAAAGAGAAGATATTGACGAAGTTTGGGCAGGCGATATTGCTGCTACCGTGGGCTTAAAAAATACTTCAACCGGCGATACCTTATGCGATTCTCTTCATCCGATTATTTTAGAAAAAATCAGTTTCCCTGAACCGGTAATTTCTGTTAAGGTAGAACCCAAAACCAAGCAAGACCAAGATAAAATTAGTTTGGCTTTGCACAAATTAGCAGAAGAGGACCCCACTTTTAAGGTTTCTACTGACCCAGAGACTTTAGATACGATTATTTCCGGTATGGGCGAATTGCATTTAGAAATTATTGTGGACAGGTTAAAAAGAGAATTTAATGTGGAAGTAAATACCGGCCGACCGCAGGTTGCTTATAAAGAGACGATTAAGAACAGTTCTGAGGCAGAAGGAAAATATATCCGTCAATCCGGTGGTCGCGGTCAATACGGTCATGTTTTGATTAAGTTGGAACCATTGGAGCGGGGTAAAGGTTTTGAATTTGTTGATGCCATTAAAGGCGGTGTTATTCCTCAAGAATTTATCCCAGCGGTTGAAAAAGGAATTAAAGAGGCGATGGAAAAAGGTATTTTGGCTGGCTATCCGATGGTTGATTTGCGCGCCACGCTTTATGATGGCTCTTATCATGAAGTTGATTCTTCTGATTTTGCTTTTAAAATTGCCGGTTCAATTGCTTTTCAGGAAGCCGCCAAACGCGCTACCCCAGTTTTATTAGAACCCATTATGAAGGTGGAGGTTACCATTCCTGAAAAATTTTTAGGCGATATTATCGGCGACCTCAATTCCAAACGCGGCCGGATTGAAAGAATTTTTGACCGCGCCAATCTTAAAGTAATCGATGCCTTCGTGCCCTTGGCGGAAATGTTTGGTTATGCTACCCGCATTCGCTCGCTGACCGAGGGCCGAGGCAGTTTTAATATGGAATTTAGCCATTACGAAGAAGTGCCCAAAAATATTACTGAGACGATTATGAGCGGCAAAGCGAAGTCCACAGATTGATTTGACAAAAAAGCCATCTTGGCTTAAAATGCTATTATTAACTCATTTTTGAGTTAAACCCATAAAATAATAAAAATAAATAAAATAAATAAAAATATGGCAGAAAAAGAAAAATTTGTTCGTTCCAAACCCCATATGAATGTGGGTACCATTGGTCATATTGACCACGGTAAAACAACTTTAACGGCTGCGATTTTGCACGCCTTAAAGTTAAAGGGCATGATCCAAAAAGAGGAAACGGTGGATCAGATTGATAATGCGCCGGAAGAGAAAAGTCGGGGTATTACCATTAATATTCACCACTCTGAATACGAAACTGAAAAAAGACATTATGCCCACATTGATTGCCCGGGTCATAGCGACTATATCAAAAATATGATTACGGGTTCAGCCCAGATGGACGGCGCTATTTTAGTGATTTCCGCTCCTGATGGTCCTATGCCTCAGACACGAGAGCACATTCTTTTAGCGCGACAAGTAGGTGTGCCAGCGATTGTCGTTTTCCTTAATAAAATTGATATGGTAGATGACAAGGAGTTGGTTGATTTGGTGGAAGCAGAAACAAGGGAGTTATTGACCAAATATGGTTTTCCTGGCAACGAAATTCCCATTATTCGCGGCTCAGCGTTAAAAGCCTTAGAAGCAAAAAGCGCCGATGATCCTAATTTGGCTCCTATTTTTGAATTATTAAAAACCATTGATGAATACTTCCCTGAGCCAGTAAGAGAAGTGGATAAACCATTCTTGATGCCCATTGAAGATATCTTCTCTATTGAAGGTCGGGGTACAGTCGTCACCGGTCGCGTAGAGCGGGGAGTTTTGCATTTAAACGAAGAAGTGGAAATTGTTGGTTTTCGGCCAAGCATTAAAACAGTGGTGACAGGTATTGAAATGTTTAATAAGACCTTAGACGAGGCGCGAGCCGGTGATAATGTTGGTATTCTGTTGCGCGGTATTAAGAAAGAAGATGTGCGGCGCGGTCAGGATGTGGTTAAACCCGGCACTTTAACGCCGCATACTGAGTTTGAAGCCGAGGTTTATGTGCTTTCCAAAGAGGAAGGCGGTCGCCATACTCCTTTCTTTAGCGGTTATAAGCCTCAATTTTACATCCGAACCGCTGATGTGACTGGTGAAGTGACTTTGCCTGAAGGAGTAGAAATGGTGATGCCAGGCGACAATGTTAAAATCAAGGTTAAATTAATGGCGCCGGTAGCTTTAGAGGAAAAGCAACGTTTTGCTATCCGCGAAGGCGGAAAGACCGTCGGTGCCGGCGTGGTGTCTAAAATTATTGCCTAAATTCTTTAAAAATTAATAATTAGCACCTTCCGTGAAGAAAAACGAAACAGAACCTAAACAAAAGATAAGAATTAAAATCCGTTCCTACGATCATCGGTTAATTGATCGTTCAGTAAAAGAAATTATTGATACTGTTTTGCGGCATGGGAGCGAAATTGTCGGGCCAGTACCGCTGCCTACTGAAATCAGAAAATATACAGTTAATCGCGCCACTTTCATTAAAAAAGATTCACGGGAACAATTTGAAATTCGCACTCACAAACGATTGATTGAAATTATTAATCCGAATCAATCGGTGATAGAGGCCTTAACTAATCTTTCTCTGCCGGCTGGTGTTGAAGTAGAAATCAAGATGTAATGATTGCATCCGGTAAAAATTATCAATGAAAAACTGGGTCTCGGCCCAGTTTTTCATTGTCCTAAAGCCAAAGAAAATGAAATTTATTTTAGCTAAAAAATTGAAAATGACCGAAGTTTTCGACGAAGAGGGGAATTTAAAACCCGTCACTGTTTTGCTGGCCGGGCCTAATTTTATTACGCAGATAAAAACCAAAGAAAAAGATGGCTATAATGCTTTGCAGGTTGGTTTTGATTTGGCCAAGAAAAATAATAAACCTAAAAGAGGCCATTTAAGCAAAATAAAAATTCCTGGTTTTGATGCCAGCCGTCTGCGATATTTAAAAGAATTCCGCCTGAAAGAAGATGAGCTTAAAAAAATGGAAGATTACCAATTGGGCGCTAAAATTGATGTTTCTATTTTTCAGCCCGGAGAAAAAGTGAAGGTGGAAGGAATTTCTAAAGGTAAGGGTTTTGCCGGTGTGGTAAAAAGGCATGGTTTTGCCGGAATGAATAAAACGCATGGCGATAAGGACCGTTGGCGCGCTCCGGGTTCAATTGGCGCTACTCATCCCCAACATGTGATTAAAGGTCGTAAAATGGCTGGTCGGATGGGCAGTGATAAAGTGACTATAAAAAACCTGAAAATTTTCGCTGTAGAGCCGGAAAACAATCTTTTAATTTTAGAGGGAGCAGTGCCTGGTCGGCCGGGCAGTTTAATTAAAATTACGAGTGTTTAAAGCAATGAGCGTGGATGTTTATAATTTAAAAGGAGAAAAAACCAAAACCATTAACCCTGGTTCGATTTTTAAAACGCCCATTAATCCCAATTTATTATATTTGGTTTACCATTTAATTTTATCCAATCGTCGCAAACCTTTGGCCCATACCAAAGACCGCTCGGAGGTGCGCGGCGGCGGCCGAAAGCCTTGGCGACAAAAAGGCACGGGCCGCAGTCGCCATGGTTCTATCCGCTCACCTTTATGGATTAAGGGTGGCGTAACCTTTGGACCTCGCAAAGAGAAAAACTACCAAAAGAAAATTAATACCAAAGCAAAAGAAAAGGCCCTCAAAATGGCTTTAAGTTCAAAATATCAGGATAAGGAATTGATGGTTATAGAAGATCCTTCAGAAATTGCCAAAACAAAACAAGTGGCTGAGATATTGGCTAAATTAACGCAAAGAAAAAAAACATTGGTAGTATTGGCCAAAGGTCAAAATAAATTAGTGCGTTTTTTCCGCAATATTCCTTACGTTAATGTCAATTTTGAAAATAATTTAGATTTGGTTGAGATTTTAAATCGAAAATATCTTATTTTTACCGAGTCGGCTTTTAAAAATTATCTAAAGTAAAATGGCAGCTTTATTTAAACAAGCAAAAAAAGAAACAAAGAAAAAATCTTCTGTCGAAGAAGCAAAAAGCGTTCAGCCCAAAACTTCAGGAGGCGACGATTATTTTAGCTGGCAAATTTTATCTCATCCCAAGCTGAGTGAGAAAGTTTCTTTGCTAGAAGCGCAAAATAAATATGTTTTTCTTTTGCGCGGCCGACCCAATAAAATTTCTGTCAAGCGAGCCATAGAAAAGACCTATAATGTTAAGGTTACAAAAGTAAATATCTTAAAAGAGCAGCCCAAAGTCAAAAAGTATCGCGGTCAGATAGTAAAAATACCTCGACCAGTTAAAAAGGTTATTGTCACTTTAGCTGCGGGCCAAAAAATTAATTTAGGAGCAAAATAATATGGTTAATAAATCAAAACCCATTACCCCGTCCCGCCGGCATTACCAAACGCCTGATTTTTCGGTTTTAACTAAAGAAGAACCCTTTAAGCCATTAGTTAAAAAGATTAAAAAGAATGCTGGCCGGAACAATCAAGGCCGCATCACAAGCCGCTTTCGGGGCGGGGGAGTTAAAAAGCTCTATCGCGAGATTGATTTCGGCGAGGAGAAAATAAATATACCAGGAGAAGTCAAAAGTATTGAATACGACCCTTATCGCTCCAGTTTTATTGCTTTGGTCTCTTATAAAAATGGCGCCTGGGGTTATATTTTAGCACCCGATGGCCTTAAAGTAGGTGATGAAATTATTTGCGCTGAAGAGGCTCCTTTAAAAATTGGCAATCGGATGAAATTAATGCATTTTCCGGTTGGCAGTATGGTGTATAATATTGAAACCATTCCCTTAAAAGGAGGCAAATTGGCAAAAAGCGCTGGTTCTTATGCTGAAGTTCTGGCCCAAGAAGGCAAATATACTCATTTGCGTTTGCCTTCGGGCGAAGTGCGAAAAGTGCTTTCCAGCGGATTTGCATCTTACGGCCGTTTGTCTAATATAGAATGGAAGACAGTTTCTTTGGGCAAAGCCGGTCGTTTGCGCTTAATGGGCTTTCGGCCAACAGTGCGTGGTCGGGCCATGAACCCAGTAGACCATCCTTATGGTGGTGGTGAAGGTCGAACGCAAAGAGGTACGAAGCGGCCGAAAACTATTTGGGGCAAGGTGACCGGTGGTCGAAAGACGCGTCCCAAGAAAAAATATTCTGACAAATTAATTCTTCAAAGAAGAAAGAAAAAATAAAATAAAATTATGTCACGCTCTCTCAAGAAAGGACCTTATGTTGATTCAAAGCTTTTAAAGAAAGTGGCTAAATTAAAATTGGGCGATAAAACGCCAATTAAAACTTGGTCACGCGATTCTACGATTACGCCGGAAATGGTTGGTTTTGTCTTTTTAGTTCATAATGGCAAAGACTTTATTAAGGTTGAAGTGCGCGAAGAAATGGTCGGCCATCGATTGGGCGAGTTTGCTCCGACGCGCAAATTTATTAAGCATGGCGGTAAGATGCAGCGCGAGTTAGAAGCGAAAGCGCTTAAATCAGCCAGCGCCACTACTAATAACAAATAAAATCTTATGGAAGTAAAAGCACGCTTAAAATATCTTCGTATTTCTCCTAAAAAGGTCAGGCTGGTGGCGAATCTGATAAAGCATAAGACCATTGCTGAAGCCAAAAGCCAGCTGATGATTTTGCCTCAACGCTCTAAAAGGCCGATTTTGAAGTTATTAGATTCGGCTATCAGTAACGCCAAACATAATTTTCATCTGGCTGAAGAAAATTTGTATATCAAAAATATTACCGTTGACCCCGGTCCTTCACTAAAAAGATGGATGCCTCGAGCCCGCGGTTCAGCCAGCCCGATTTATCGTCGCTCGAGCCATATTAATCTGGTTTTGGAAGAATTAAAAAATCGTCCTCAAAAATTAAAATCGGTCTTTAAAGCAGAAAAAGAGGTAATAAAGGAAGAAAAGCCGGAAAAGAAAAAAGAAATGAAAAGAGAAATTAAAAAGGTCGAGCCCAAAGCCATTAAGAAAATGGCTAAACGAGAAGAGGTAAGAGTTAAGCAAAAAATCTTTAGAAGAAAAGCTATTAGCTAATAATTATTATGGCCCAAAAAATTCATCCCAAATCTCTTCGTTTAGGATTAACCGAGAATTGGACTTCTCGCTGGTTTTCTTTTAAGAATTTACCCGCCCAGTTAGCGGAAGATTATTATTTACGGGAATTTTTAAGGAAGAAATTGAAAAATGCCAAGATTGAGCGGATAGAGATTGAACGGACAGCGCGCCAGATAAATATCATTATTAAAGCCGTCCGGCCCGGCTTGATTATCGGTCGCGGCGGTTCGGCAGTGGAAGATTTGAAGAAAGAAATTTTGGCTTTAATTTTAAAATTGCGCAAGGAGAAAGGTCTTAAAAGTTTACCCCAGGTAAGTTTAAACATCGAAGAAGTTAAGAAGCCAGAAATTTCCGCCAGCGTTGTCGCCCAGAATATGGCTGAGGATATTGAAAAAAGAATTCCTTATCGTCGGGTTTTAAAGAATCATTTGGCTAAAATTATGCAGCATAAGGAAGTAAAAGGAGCGAAGGTAATGGTGAGTGGCCGGTTAGACGGAGCTGAAATTGCCCGGACCGAATGGCTAAAAGAAGGCCGTTTACCCCTCGTGACCTTACGTTCAGACATCGATTATGGCACGGCCACTGCTTATTGTACTTACGGCACGGTTGGCATTAAGGTTTGGATTTATAAAGGAGAAAAATTTAATTAATTTTTAAATTATGAGTGGCGCTTTAATTCCTAAAAAAGTAAAACATCGAAAATGGCAAAAAGGTCGTTCCCGCGAGCGGGCGTACGAATCGCGCGGCACTAAATTAGATTTCGGTTCCTACGGTTTAAAGGCTTTAGAGAACGGTTGGTTAACTTCTCAGCAATTGGAAGCCGGCAGGCGGGCTATTATGCGGATAATCCAGAAAGGCGGAAAATTATGGTTACGCGTTTTTCCTGATAAACCTGTCACTAAAAAACCGCCAGAAGTAACCATGGGCGGCGGCAAGGGTTCGGTTGACCATTATGTAGCGGTGGTGCGGCCTGGCCGGATTATTTACGAAATCGACGGCGTCTCGGAAAGACTAGCTCGCGAGGCCTTAAAGACAGCCGCTTACAAATTGCCCATTAAAACTAAAATTGTGAGTGATTAAGTATGAAACCAGAGGAGTTAAGACAAAAGACCAAAGAAGAATTAGAAGCCCATCTTTTGGGTTTAAGAAAAAAGATGCGCGACTTGCGTTTTGATTTAAAATCTGGCAAAGTAAAAAATATTCATGTTCTAAAAGAAACAAAACGCGAAATTGCTCAAACCTTAACGATTTTAAAGGAAAAAAATGTCAAAAGATAAAAAAACAAAAAAAATAAAAAGACAACTGAAAGGGGTGATTGTTTCCGACAAAATGGCAAAAACAGCGGTGGTGAAGGTAGACCGGCTGAAATTTCATCCTTATTACAAAAAGTATTATCGGGTTTCCAAAAAATTTAAGGCTGAAAATCCTAACAATCAATATAAGGAAGGACAAAGGGTAATTATTGAAGCCAGTCGACCCCTTTCTAAGGAAAAAAGATGGATTATTAAAGGTTTAGCTTAATAAGATGATTCAAATGCAGACCAATTTAAAAGTAGCAGATAACAGTGGCGCCAAAATCGTGCGTTGTATTCGGGTATTGGGCGGTTCTTACAAGAAATACGGCCAATTGGGCGATTTAATTGTTGCTTCGGTAAAGGTGGCAGAACCGCGGAAACCGGTAAAGAAAAAAGAAGTAGTTAAAGCGGTGATTATCCGTCAGGTTAAACCCTATCGTCGCAAAGATGGTTCTTATATTCGTTTTGATGAGAATGCGGTTGTTTTGGTAAATAATAAAATGGAGCCCTTAGGGTCGCGTATTTTAGGTCCGGTGCCCAGAGAAATAAAGGAAAAGGGTTATGATAAAATCATTGCTTTAGCGCCGGAAATTGTTTAAGCAAAGAAAATTTTTCTTATGAAAATCAAAAAAGGTGACAATGTTTTAATCATCAAAGGCAAAGACCGCGGCAAAACCGGCAAGGTTATTGAAGTGCTGCCTAAAGAGAATAAAGTGGTAGTGGAAGGTTTGAATTTGTATAAAAAGCATCAGCGGCCGAAGAAAGAAGGTGAAAAAGGCGAGATTGTGATGGTCCCCCGGCCGATGAGCGTTTCTAATGTAATGATTATCTGTAAAAGCTGTAACCGTCCTACCCGCGTAGGCTATCTTATCTCGGCTCATACCAAGGAACGCATTTGCAAACGTTGCGGTAGCAAAATTTAAAAAGAAGGAAATAAAAATGTTAAATTATCGCGAAAAATACCAAAAAGAAGTTATACCCGCCTTTAAAAAAGAATTTGGAATCAAAAACGATTTAGCAGTTCCGAAGATTACGAAGGTGGTAGTTAATTGTGGTATCGGCAAGATGTTGATTCAAAGTTCTAACCCCAAAGAAATTCAAAGCCGTATTGAAGAATCGCTTAAAATGATTACCGGCCAGAAACCGAAATTGACACGCGCCCGCGAATCAATCTCTAGCTTTAAACTACGTGCCGGTGCGCCCGTCGGTTTTGTGGTTACCTTAAGAGGCAAGATGATGGAAGGTTTTATTGATAAATTTATTCATGTGGTTCTGCCGCGCAGCCATGATTTTTGGGGCATCTCGCTCGACCATTTTGACAAGAAAGGCAATTTAAATTATGGTTTAAAAGAGCACACTGTTTTTCCGGAGGCCTCAGAAGATATAAAACCTTTTGGCTTGGAAATTACTTTTGTTACTAATGCCAAAAACAGAGAACAGGCGATAAAACTTTTTAAATTATTAGGTTTTCCACTTAAAGATTAATTAAAGCTATGGCTAAAAAATCAGTTATTGCTCGAGCTAAAAAACCCCCAAAATATGCATCGCGGATTGTACGTCGTTGTTTTCGTTGTGGCCGTAAACGGGGTTATTTGAGAGATTTTGGATTGTGCCGTATTTGTTTTCGGGAGTTAGCTTCTCGGGGTGAAATTCCCGGCGTTAAAAAAAGTAGTTGGTAATTTAAAACAATGACAGACCCTATTAGCGACATGTTAACAAGAATTAGAAACGCTTTAGCCGTCAGAAAGGAAACGGTGATTATTCCTTATTCGAAAATTAAAGCCAATATTTTAGATTTACTGGTACGTGAAGGTTATTTGGCGGGCGCTAAAAGAGTGGGGCGTCGCCTAAATAAATTTATTGAGGTCGAGTTAAAATATAACGAAAAGAAAGAGCCGGTTATTAGAGAGATTGAAAAAATTTCTAAAGCGAGTCAGAGAGTTTATTGGTCAGTAAAACAATTACCTTCGCACCGTTATGGCCTTTATATCTTAACCACGCCCAAGGGCATAATGACTCATTGGGAAGCGAAAAAAAATCATTTGGGCGGTGAAGTGCTATTAAGAGTTTTCTAAAACCATGTCTCGAATTGCTAAAAAACCAATTAATATCCCGGAAAAAGTAACTGTTGCCGTTGGGGGCCAAGAGATAAAAATCAAAGGCCCTTTGGGCGAGATGCAAATTCCGTTATTGCCTGATTTTGAGGTTCGTGTGGACGGGCAACTTTTAAGCGTGAGGCCGTTAGTTTTAAATAAAAAAACCAAACCGCTGTGGGGCACTTTAGCCGCCAAATTAAAAAATGCCCTAAAAGGCGTGACCGAGGGTTTTAGCAAACAATTGGAAGTAGAGGGCATTGGCTATCGCGTGGCCCTAGAAAATAATCGCTTGGTTTTAAATATTGGCTATTCTCATCCTGTTTTTATCGATATTCCTCCAGATCTCAAAGTAAGCACAGAAAAAAATACCATCACTATTTATGGCATTGATAAAGAGAAGGTAGGCAGTTTTGCCGCTTATTTACGAAAGCAAAGGCCACCCAACGTCTATAAAGGTTATGGTATTCGCTATAGCGATGAAAAATTAAGAAGAAAACCAACCAAGAAATTGGTTTCCGCTGGTTAATTAAGCTTATATGACAAAAGAAATTAAAAGAAAAAATCAATCAAAAATAAGGCGGGCCATTCGTGTCCGGACAAAAATTAAAAGCGTTAGCAATCGCTTGCGGCTTTCTGTTTTTCGCAGCCATAAATATTTATATGCCCAAATTATTGATGATCAGAAAGGCCATACCTTGGTTTCTGTTTCAGAAAAGGAACTAAATAATAGAAAAGGAACAAAAACCGAGCGGGCCGTAGCGTTGGCTCAATTATTGGCCCAAAAATGCGAAAAGCTGAATATTAAGGAAGCAGTTTTTGACCGCGGCCCCTATCAATATCATGGCCGCATCAAAGCTTTCGTCGAAGCCCTAAGAAAAGAAGGATTTAAAATTTAAAATTATGGTGCGTCGAGAAAAATTGGAAAAAAGTGAATATAATCAGAAAGTTTTAGAAATTAAAAGAGTGGCGCGGGTAACTAAAGGCGGCAAGCGCTTGAGTTTCCGGGCGACAGTTATTATTGGCGATAATAGAAGTAAAGTGGGTTTGGGAGTAGGTAAAGGCATGGATGTAAGCAGTGCCATCGAAAAGGCGATTAATTTAGCCAAGAAGAACATGATTGAAGTGCCTATCAAAGACGGAACAATCGGCCATCCGGTTTATGCCAAATTTAAAGCCAGCGAAATAATTATTAAACCCGCCAAAGCCGGCCGAGGCTTAATTGCCGGCGGAGCAGTTCGGACCGTTTTGTCATTGGCTGGTATCATTAACGCCACTGCTAAAATTTTAGGTACAACCACCAATCAAATGAATAATGCCAAAGCAGCACTTTTGGCTTTAAAGAAGCTTAAAAAAGAAGAGTAATTATGCAAATCCATCAATTAAAATCCCAATATCAATTTAAAAAAGCAAAGCGCGTTGGTCGCGGCGGAAAACGTGGAACCTATAGCGGCCGCGGTTTAAAAGGTCAGAAATCGCGCGCTGGTCATAAAATCAAACCTCAAATCAGAGAGTTAATTTTAAAAATTCCTAAAAAGCGTGGCGTGGGCTTTAAAAAAATAACCATCAAACCTGTCGCTGTTTCTTTGGCCCAAATTAACAAGTCTTTTCAAAGTGGCAGCCAAATTACTCCCCGTCTTTTAATCAGGCGCGGTCTGGTAAAAACGAAAAAAGGCCAAATGCCGCCGATTAAAATCATTGGTTCTCTTCGCTTAAATAAAAAATTTTTCATCCGCGGTTGCCTTATTTCTGAAAAAGCTCGCTTGGCGATTTTAGAAAGCGGCGGTAAAATAATTTAAAGAAAAAATGTTTAAGATTTTTCTCCAACTCTTTAAAGCCAAAGATCTCCGTCGTAAGGTTTTTATCATTATCGGCATTTTGATGGTTTTTCGTTTAATTTGCGTTATTCCCTTGCCGAATGTGGACTTGGAAAAATTAAGGGCTTTCTTTGAGGGCAATCAGTTATTCGGCTTGCTTAATGTTTTTAGCGGCGGCGCCTTAGATAAAATTTCTATTGGTATGTTGGGTGTTGGTCCTTATATCGTGGCCTCCATTATTATGCAGCTTTTAACAATGGTTTTTCCCGGCATCAAAGAAATGTTCTATGAGGCAGGCGAAGAGGGGAGAAGAAAATTTGAAAATTATTCCAAATATTTAACTGTGCCCTTGGCAATGGTTCAAGGTTTTGGTTTTTTAAACCTTTTAAATCATGAGGGTATTTTAAATTTAAAGACGCCTTTTGATTGGTTTTTAAATATTATGATTATTACAGCCACGAGCGTCTTTTTGATGTGGTTGGGCGACTTAATTACCGAACAGAAATTGGGAAACGGCGTATCTTTGATTATCTTTGCTGGCATTGTCGTTGATTTTCCGAGATTGATAGCTCAAACAATGGCTACCTATGACCCCACTAAATTGCCTGGTTTGATTATTTTCTTTCTTTCCGCCTTTTTGGTTATTTTAGGGGTTGTTTATGTAACTGAAGCAGAAAGAAAAATTCCTGTTTCTTATGCCAAGAGGGTGCGGGGAACAAAAATGTACGGCGGCGTTTCCACCTATCTGCCGCTGAAGGTCAATCATGCGGGCGTTATCCCTATTATTTTTGCTTTATCCATTTTGCTTTTTCCCGGTATGATTGGAAACTTTTTGAAAGTTTCTCAAAATGCGACCATTGCCCATTTAGGGACCGGCCTCGTTAATCTTTTTAATAACCACTGGTTTTACGGTATTTTTTACTTTCTTTTAGTTTTTCTTTTTACCTTCTTTTATACGAGCATTACTTTTGAACCAAAAATGATTGCCGAAAATCTTCAGAAAAACGGTGCTTTTATCCCTGGCTATCGACCAGGAGAAACAACGGCTCATTATCTCTCGCATACTGCCCAAAGGGTAACTCTTTTTGGCGCCATTTTTTTGGGTTTGGTAGCAGTGATACCAATGATTTTACAGGCCACAACAGGCATTACTACTTTGGTGATTGGCGGTACTTCTATTTTGATTATGGTTTCAGTGGCTTTAGAAACTATTAATCAAATTAAGGCCCAATTGGTGATGAGAGAGTATGAAGAATACTAAACCTTTAAATATTTTTTTCTTAGGCGCGCCGGCTTCGGGCAAAGGCACACAAGCTTCTTTATTGGCTAAAAAATTTAGATTATACCAGATTGATATGGGCAGTTTACTTCGCCAATGGACAGAAGAAGCAAAAAAAGGAGACGAGTTAGCCAAGAATTTAAAAAACACAATGGCCCAAGGGGAATTAGTGCCCTCAGCCATCATCGTTTATCTCTGGGTTCGCGAATTGTTAAAGGTGGAAAAAAATAAAGGCATTATTTCCGAAGGCAATCCCCGCACCTTAGAGGAGGCTAATCTTATTTTAAAGCTTTTAGAATATTTAGGCCGAAAAAATATTCGCGTTATTTATTTAAAAGTAAGCGCTAAAGAAGTCAGAAAAAGAATCTTGTCACGAGTCGTTTGCCCGCGTTGCGGGGCGGAATATTCTTTGCGGCTCGAGCCCGGCATTAGTAAATGCCTAAAATGCGGCCAAAAATTGGTAAAAAGAGAAGATGATAATTTAAAAGCCCTAGAGATAAGAATGAAACGCTGGCGAGGAGAACGCCAGGTGGTTAATTTCTTTCGAAGACAAAAACTTTTATTAGAAATAAATGGCGAAGGGCCGGTGATGGCTATCCATCAAAATATTATGGCAAAATTAAGTTAATGGTTGTAAGCGTTAAAAAACCTCAGGAGATTAAGATTCTAAAAGAGGGAGGTCATCGTTTGGCCTTGGTAATGGCAGAATTAAAAAAATATTTAAAGCCAGGGCAGACAGGCGATAAGATTGATAAATTGGCTCGGAGCTTAATTCTAAATTACGGTGGCAAGCCATCTTTTTTAAATTATAAACCTCCGTGGGCACCCGAACCTTTTCCTGCCAGCCTTTGCCTTTCAAAAAACGAAACTGTTGTTCATGGCCTGCCCAATAAAGGGCTTCTTATTAATAGCGGCGATATTGTTACTCTTGATATTGGTTTAGAATATAAAGGTTTATTTACCGATATGGCGGAGACCGTTCCCATTGGCGAAGTGGAACCGCGCTTAAAATATCTCATTCGGATTACCAAAGAGGCCTTAACAAAAGCCATTAAAGCAGCCAAAGCCGGCAATCATTTAGGCGATATCGGTTTTGCCATTGAGGATTGGGTTAAAAAGCACCACTTAACAGTAATTGAGGATTTGGTGGGTCATGGCGTCGGTTATGCGGTTCATGAAGAACCAGCCATCTATAATTGGGGTGAGCCCCACCGTGGTTTAAAATTAGAAAGCGGAATGGTTTTGGCTATTGAACCTATGGTCACTTTTACCAATGGCGCTGTTCGGCAATTAAGCGATGGCAGTTTTGTAACGGAAAACGGCGAGCCAGCCGCCCATTTTGAACATACGGTTTTGGTGACCAAAAAAGGCGGACTGGTTTTAACTAAAATTTAAAGATGAAAATTCTAGGCATTGATTATGGCGAAAGAAGAATTGGTCTGGCTTTAGGGGAAACCAAAAATAAAATTGCCTTCCCTTATGGAGTATTAAAAAATGAAGGCTTTAAGCGGTTGGTTGAAAATTTAAAAGACATTGTCCGTAAAGAGGAAATTGAAAAAATTGTGGTGGGCTTGCCTTTGTCTTTTGATTTTTCCGAAACGCAGGAAGCAAAAAAGATTAAAAGATGGGCCCAATCTTTAGAAAAAGCATTAGGATTGCCAGTAGAATTTGAAAATGAATTTTTAACGAGCCAAGAAGCCCGAAAGAGGTGGCCGCAGAAAAAGTTAAAAACAGGCCTGAAAGACCAGACAGCCAGCGTTATTATTTTACAAGCCTATCTCGATCGTTTCCTTTCATAAATTATGTTATAATATAAAAGATGAAACCATTAAAGAAAAATTATTTTCCTTCAGAGATAAGGCAAGACCCCACGACGGGCGATTGGGTAATTATTAACTCTGGTCGGTTTAAAAGGCCGGGCGGCAAAATAGTGGCTAAAAAAAGAAAACATTTGCCTTTAAGCCGATGTCCTTTTGAAGATCCAATAAAAACCGGTCATGGCGAACCTTTATTCATTATTAAAAAGTCTTTAAAAGGCGATTGGTCCACGATGGTAATTAAAAATAAATTTCCAGCGGTTTTAAATGGGCCGCTCAAAGTTTGGAATGAAGGTTTGCATAAAATTATTACCGGCGTTGGCGAGGCAGAAATTGTTTTAACCCGCGACCACAAAAAGTCATTGGCTCAGCTAGGTTTAAACGCTGTTAAAGAATTTTTATTGGCCTACCTGAATCGTTTTCGGGCCTTAAGTCAAGATCCCAAGACCGAATTTATTATGGGTTTTATGAACTACGGGCCGACAGCGGGCGCCAGCATCAGTCATCCTCATGGCCAAATTATTTCTTTGCCGATTATCCCGCCCGCTATTTCCAACCAATTAAAAACCGCGGCGAAATATTATTACCAAAAGAAAAGATGCCTTTATTGCGATTTAATTAAATGGGAGAGAAAAGAAAAAAAGCGGGTGATTAAGGAGAATAAAAAATTTATTTCTGTTTGTCCCTACACTTCTAAAAACGCCTACCAAATTAATATCTATCCTTTAAAGCATCAGCCGGATTTTGAAATGTTAGAAACCGAAGATATCGAGCTTTTAGCCGAAGTATTGTTAGACGCCTTAAGCCGACTCTTTAAACTTCTAAAAGACCCTGATTATAATTTGATGATTCATAGCGGGCCGATTAAAAAGAGCCATCCTTATTTTCATTGGCATTTAGAATTAATTCCGCGCACCGAACTGCCGGCTGGTTTTGAATTGGGTACCGGCATGGAAATTTGCGGCCTGGATCCAGATATAGCCAGCCGCCAATTAAAAAAGATAAAAATTAAAAATGGATAAAAAATTTTTGATTTTTAACTGGAAAAATTATTTAATCCGGAAAAAAGAAGCGGATAAATTAATACCCCTTTATTTAAAATTAAAGAAAGACCCTCGTTTTAAAGTTGTTCTTGCTCCGCCTTTAAGTTGGCTTGGCCTCTATCCGGAATTTGAACGCGCCAGCCAAGATGTTTCTTTGTCTTCTTTTAAGGATTTGGTTGGAGAAGTGCCAGCGATTAATTTAAAAAATTTAGGGGTGAAATATGCAATTATTGGCCACTCTTCCCGGCGGATTAAGCTTAAAGAATCAGACGAACAAATCAACCAAAAGATTAAAATAGCTTTAGCCTCAGGCCTTTATCCTGTTTTCTGTTTAGGCGAAAACCGGGCCCAAAGAAAAAAAGGATTAACAGCGGCTGTTTTAAAAAATCAGTTAAAAAAGGGCTTACAGGGCATAAAACCACTTCTTCTTTCAAAAATTATTTTTGTTTACGAGCCGGTTTGGGCTATTTATCCCCAAGCGCCGGATACTCCTCGCGACGCCTTAGAGATGGTTTTATATCTTTTAAAAACAATTTCCCAAATGTATGGCTTTCATCAGCCCCAAATTTTATACGGCGGCTCTGTTAATGGCAAAAATATCAATGATTTTTTGGCTTTTAAAGAGATTAAAGGAGCGCTTATTGGTTATGCAGGCACCAAAGAGCAGGAATTGGAAAAAATAATCGAAGCCTTACGCTATGGAAAGCATTAGAAATTTTAAGGTTAAAGACCGAAGAATAATTTTGCGTTTGGATTTAAACACAGAAATTAGCCCGACAGGCGAAATTTTTGATTTGTTTCGTCTGGAAAGGGCTTTGCCTACCATCCGTTACCTTTTAACCGCAGGGGCGGCTAAAATTATCATCGTTTCCCATTTAGGACGACCGGAACCAGAAACCGCCTGGGTTAAAAATGAATTTAGCCTCAAACCTTTGGCCCAAAAAATTTCAGAGCTAATGGGCGAAGAAGTTATTTTTATTGAAGATAATTTAGAGACCAATTTAGAATCAATAAAATTAAAAATAAGCGCCTCGGCGGGACGCCTTTTTATGTTGGAAAATATCCGCTATTATCCGGCCGAAAATCAAAATGATTTGAATTTTGCCCAAAAATTAGCTTCCCTGGGTGATTGTTATGTTAATGACGCTTTTTCGGTTTCCCATCGCCAGGCGGCTTCGCTTTGCGCGATTAAAAAATATCTCCCTTCTTATTTTGGTTTGCTCGTGGAAGAAGAACTAAACAATTTAAATCGGATTTTAAACAATCCGGCCCGGCCTTTAATTGTCATTATGGCTGGAGCTAAAATTTCCGATAAATTACCCTTAATGGAAAAAATGTTGCCCTGGGCCGATAAAATTTTGACTGGCGGCGCTTTGGCTAACACTCTTTTAAAAGCCAAGGGTTTTAATATTGGCCAATCATTGGCTGAATCGATTGATTTGGTTCCTGATTATCTTTTAAAAAGCGATAAATTGCTGATACCTCAAGATGTCGTGGTTTTAGAAAAAGATAATTTTATAAAAGATAAAAGGATAGAAGATGTTTTAGATACTGATAATATTTTAGATATCGGTCCCCAAACTTTAGAACATTATTTTGAAATTATGAAAACAGCTCAGAGCCTGCTTTGGAACGGTCCTTTGGGAAAAATAGAGGATGAAAGGTTCAGAAAAGCAAGTCTTAAAACGCTTGAATTAATTTTTAATCTTTCCGCCTTTGCGGTTTTAGGAGGAGGGGAGACAACAGCGCTTTTAAATTTCGCTTCTTTAGATTTAAATTCTAAAAAGAATATTTTTGTTTCCACCGGCGGCGGGGCCATGCTTTCTTATTTAACCGACGGAGAATTAGTTGCTTTAAAGGATTAAAATTTAAATTTAATTAAAATGAATAATCCGGATATTAAAAATGGAAAACCGGTCCGCGAAAGAAATTTGGCTTTTTTGGATATTGAAACCACCGGTTTAGAATTAGGTCATGAAATTATTGAAATTGGCGTGGTCCGCGCCCGCCAACCGGATTTGGAAATGATTGAAGAATTTGATTTAAAGATTAAACCACTCCATTTAGAAACAGCTGATAGCGAAGCTTTGAGATTGGTTGGTTATAGTGACGAACTTTGGCAAGGAGCGATTTCTTTAAAGGAAGCGTTGGATATTTTAGAGGAAAAATGCCGAGGCGATATTTTGATTGGCGAGAATTTTACTTTTGATTGGGCCAGATTGGAAAAAGCCTTTTTTGACAACGGCCGGCCTTTTCCGCCTTTTTACTACCACCGCATGGATGTTAAATCAATGGTTTATTATAAATTTTATCGGGATAAAAATTTGACAGATTTCACCTTGGGCGGTATTTGTCGTTATTTAAATATCAATCCCGGACGGGTTCATTCCGCTTTAGATGACGCTCGCGCCTGTTACGAAGTATTTAAGAAGATAATTAATCTTTAAAAATCAATGCCGGAGAAAAAAGATATTTTATTGGTTTATACCGATGGCGGTTCGCGCGGCAATCCCGGACCAGCGGCTATCGGCGTTTTAATTGGTGATAAAAGCTATAGTCAAGCAATTGGCCAGGCCACCAACAATGTCGCTGAATATCGGGCTGTAATTTTTGCCCTGCAAAAAATAAAGCAGCTTTTGGGCAAGGAAAAATTAAAAAAGACCGAGGTTATTGTTCATCTGGATTCGGAATTGGTCTATAGCCAACTTTGCGGTAAATATAAAATTTTGGAACCAGAACTTCAGCCCCTTTTTATAGCCGTATGGAATTTGAAACTAGATTTTGCAAAACTTTCTTTTAAAAAAATTAGCCGGCAAGATAATAAAGCAGCTGACCGTTTGGTTAATTTGGCTCTTGATCAAGAAACGAAAGACAATGCTCTTTTTAAAAATTAAAAATCGCTTTCTTTGATTGTTGTCTTAAAACCATTTTTGTGCTATAATTTAGAAAGGATTAAGTCGGGCAATCGCTTAATTCCATTTTAGGATTAAGAGGAAAGTCCGAACACCCCGAAAGCCTTAAAGGCTGGAAAAAAGTAACGGCTAACAGCCGTCGTTTAGTCCTTTTAATTCTTTTGGGTAACCAGAAGAACAAACGGGCTAAATAGAGGTGCGAACAGAGACGTTCTATTCCGAAAGGAATAGAATATCCCTTAGGGATAAGCCTTAATAGCAATATTAAGGGTGAAACGGCTAAACCCTTACTGGGTGCAAGAGCGAAAGCTCGCTGGAGGCGATTGGCAACAATCGTCCTAGACAGATGATTGCCTAAAACAGAATTCGGCTTACGGACTTAATCCTTAATTCCGCCGCTTTTAAGCCGGCGGAGTTTATTTTTCGGCTATTTTTTTGTAAAATAAGATAAAGCCATGATTGAGGAGCCGCGTCGTGTTCACAAAAGAAATATTTGGCAGGTAATCTACGATATTCGACCAGCCATTCGTAGTTGGGAAGATGAAGTTAAATACCGCCTCAGACCGCGGGTGGTTGATTTTGGCCCGGTTTATCGGACTAAATTGCGCGACCGCTATTTAATTAGAGAGCCTGCTTTAAAAACACCGCCTCAGATTAAAACCTCGTTAAAGACCCGAAACCAAACGGTGGTCTCTACAGCCAAAAAAGGTTTATTTTATAAAACCTTCCCGGTTTTAATTGGCCTTTTTCTCCTTGCCTTTATTGTTTCTTTGAGCTTCGATTATCATTCTAAAGTTTCGCTCGAAAGAAAAAATAATTTGAACCGTTTTCTTTCAAGCACGGTTAGTTCTTTAAACCAATGGCAATTAACCGAAGCCAAGGCCAAATTAAATTTAATCAACAATCGTTTGAACAAAATTCAAATAAGTAGCCAGTCCCGTTCCTTAGACCGCTTTCTGGCTGATTTGGAATCAATTTATAGCGCTAAAGAAATAAATAATATCGCCGCGGTTTTAAACAATTTTCAATCGCTGATTGATAAGGTTACTAAATTAAAAAAGGTTGATTCATCGGAGCTTTTTGGGCTTAATGAACAATTGACCGGTTTAATCGAAGATCCGGATACTTTAAAAGCTTGGCAGGAGGTCAACCAAAAAATAAATTACTTAGCAACACTTTTAGGTTTAAGCGGAGAAACAGAGGTATTGGTTATTTTTGAAGATCCTCAATTTTTAAGACCGGATGGCGGCCTGATGCTACTTATGGCTGACCTTCGGATTAAAGACGGTCAGATTTTAGATTGGCAATTTATTCCCACCTATCAGTTAGATAAATATCTGACTTCTAAAATTATTCCACCCTTACCTTTGCGAATTATTTCTCCCAATTGGCTTTTTCATGATCTCAATTGGTCTTTAGATACCAATTTTAATGCTACCCTGATAGAAAAATATCTAAAATCAGCGGGCTGGGAGAATAGTTATCAGCTCATGGCTTTTACTGATTTTGATTTTCTGGCTTCTTTAATTAACATTATCGGCCCGATTAATATTGATGGCCTAAGCCTTGATGCTCAAAATAGCAAACGATTGATAAATCAATGGGCTGAGGAAGAAAAACAATTGATGGCTAATAACGCCCAAAACTTTTTTCCGCTCTTTGCTTCAAATTTAAAAGACAAGATTAACAATCTCAATGAAAGCGACCGAGAAAAAATTTTTAATTTAATTATTAATGCCCTCAATAACCAAACCTTAAGGCTTAAAAGCGCTGACACCGAAGAGAATAATTTTATTAAATCGCAAAACTGGCTGGTTGATTTGAAAGATAACCTTGGCCCATCCGATTATTTCGCTCTCTCTGGTCTTTTATTATCCAACAAGCCTTTGCTGATTTCTGGGGTAAAAGTCAATTTTCAGACCAAGCTCCAAACCAACAATGATTTGATTAACTATTTAAGCATTAATATTAGCCACGCCAAGATGTCAAAGGGCGACGGCCTTTATCTTAAAATTTATTTGCCTCAGGGGATAACGATTTTAAAAAGCGAAGGGAGCCAGAAATTACCCCTTAAGGATTATCCTTATGAAAAGAAAAAGTTTGACACTGAACCATTAATTGCTAGCCAGGAAGAATCAATGATTTTTGATTCGCAAAATAACCTTTATCTTTTTAAAGAGGAAGATAGATCAGTAATTGGCGCTTATTTGGATTTAAATTCTACGACGAGCCATCTGGATCTTTATTATCGGTTACCTTTTTCCTTGAGGCCGAACGATGGTTATCAATTTATTTTAGAAAAGCCATTGGGTCTTGAGCCTGATTTCTCTTTTAGTTTTAAAAACTTGGCCAATAATCGGGAAATTATTAGACAATTCAAATGGCAGTCAAGAACAGAAATCACACTGACTCCCAAAGAAATTTATGATTAATAAAATTTTAAATCACCGCTCAGAAACGATTTTAGGCGGGGGTTTAATCTTAGCCTTATTTGCTTTTTTAAGCAGCCTTTTTGGAATGCTTCGCGACGCGCTTTTGGCTGCCAAAATTGGTGCGAGCAGCACTTTAGATATCTATTATGCTTCTTTTCGCCTGCCGGATTTTATCTATAATATCCTAATTTTAGGTGCGATTTCCGCTGGTTTTATTCCGCTTTTTGTTTCTTATCTGACTGAATCCAAAGAAAAAGCCAATCAATTAATTAACGGCGTTTTAACTTTTTTTGGCCTTTTTATCGGTCTTTTAGCCCTGCTTTTAACTATCTTTTGCCGGCCAATTTTAAGCCTGCTGTTGGCTGGTTTTGATAGCCAAAAAATCGAATTAGCCATCAAATTAACTCGGATTTTGATGATTCAGCCTCTTTTTTTAGGGCTTTCAAGCATTATTGGTGCAGTACTGCAAAGCCATCGCTTGTTTTTAGTCAATGCCTTAGCGCCTTTAATGTATAATTTAGGAATTATTGTTGGTATTTTGTTTTTCTATCCGGCCTTTGGTCCGGTGGGCTTGGCTGAAGGCGTGGTATTGGGCGCTATTTTAAATTTTCTGATTCAAGTGCCGTCTTTTAGAAATTTGGGTTATAAAATTAGTTTGGGATTTTCTAAAATCGGGCCGGGCTTATTTTCATTGGTAGCCATGATGGTGCCTCGCAGTTTGACGATTTTAATCAATCAAGGTTATCTTTTGGTTTTAACCTTTGTGGCCAGTTATTTAAAAGAGGGGAGTCTGGCTGTTTTTAATTTAGCCAACAATATCCAAAACTTGCCACAGACAATTTTTGCCCTTTCCTTGGCAACTTCGGTTTTCCCCGTGCTCTCTCATTATTTTCATTTAAAAGATATGAAAAATTATTATCAAACCCTAATAAAAACTATTCGGCAAACGCTTTTCTTTATTATCCCCATTAGCGCTTTTTTTATCGTTTTTCGCGCCCAAATTGTCCGTTTGCTTTTGGGTTATGGCCGTTTTGATTGGTCAGCCACTATTTTAACCATTGAGGTATTGACTATTTTTCTTATCGGTATGGTTTTCCAGTCATTAATTAATCTTTTAATCCGCGGTTTTTTCAGCCAAAAAAACACCTTTACGCCCTTTTTGGCCGCTCTTTCGGCCTATGGATTAGGCACTCTGGCTGCTCTTTGGTTCGGTTTTCACTGGGGCATCAAAGGTTTGGCTTGGGCTTTTGTTTTGACCAATACCTCCTATGCCCTTATTTTGATTATTCTACTTTTTCGCTTTTATAATTTTTATCAGGAGATATTTTTATTTCTTTTAAAGATAGGCGCCATTTCTTTTGCCGCTGCCTTTACTTCTTATGCGGGCTTACGGCTTAATGCTTTATTTTTATCAACGCATACAGTTTTAGGTTTGGCGGTTCAAACCTTTTTAGCTTTAATCTTCGGATTAATCGTTTTTTATCTTTTAGCTAAAAAATTAAAGCTGGAAGAGCTATCGGCCTTAAATGAAATTTTTAAAAAATACTTAAGAAAGGGAAATGTCTAACATTAGAAATTTTTCCATCATCGCCCATATTGACCACGGTAAATCAACTTTGGCAGACCGTTTTTTAGAATTAACAAAGACGATTGACAGCGACCATCTTATTCCGCAGTATTTAGACCGGCTTAATTTGGAAAGGGAGCACGGCATTACCATTAAAATGCATCCAGTAAGAATGAATTATGAGGATAACGGTCTTAATTATATCTTAAATTTAATTGATACGCCGGGCCATATTGATTTTGCTTATGAAGTTTCTCGTTCCTTAGCGGCTGTGGAAGGCGCTATTTTATTGGTAGATATAAGCCAAGGCATCGAAGCTCAAACGATTTCTCATTTGGAAATGGCTAGGCAGCAAAATTTAAAAATCATTCCGGCTTTAAATAAAATAGATTTAGGGGGTTTTGATTTAGAAAAAAGACGTCAGGAATTAGCCGAGCTTTTAAAAGTGGAGCCAGCTGAAATTTCTTTAGTTTCCGCTAAAACCGGTTTAGGCGTAAAAGAACTTTTAAAAAGGGTGATTGATGAAATTCCAGCGCCAAGACAAAAAGAAGGTCCGGCGCGGGCTTTGATTTTTGATTCTCATTATGACCCTTTTCAGGGAGTAATTGCCTATGTTCGGGTTTTTGAGGGTTCTTTTTCGCCTAAAGATAAAATCTATCTTTTTGCCCATCAGCAATCAGCAGAAATCGTCAGTCTGGGTATTTTTAAGCCAGCCCTAGAAAAAACTTCAAAATTATCAGCCGGTGAAATTGGCTGGATTGCTACAGGCCTAAAAGACCCCAATTTAATTCGTCCCGGTGAAACAATTTGCCATTTTAATGAAAGAAATGAAGTTGAACCGCTGGTGGGCTATCAAGAACCAAAACCTTTGGTTTTCGCCAGTTTCTATCCTGCCAATCAGAAAGATTACGAAAATTTTAAAGAGGCCGTTTTAAAATTAAAGCTTAATGATAGCTCTTTATCCTATGAAGTTGAAAATTCTGAAATTTTAGGCAAAGGCTTCCGTCTGGGATTTTTGGGCTTGCTTCATTTAGAAATTACTCAAGAACGGCTCGCCCGAGAATATGCCCTTTCGGTTATTACGAGCGAACCATTAATTCCTTATCGGATTTACGAAAAAAATTGTTTAGAGCCAAATATTTTAATTAATCCTTCTGATTTTCCTTCGCCTGATAAGATTGAAAAAACAGAAGAGCCATGGATGAAAGTGAAATTAACCGCACCCCCTCAATATTTAAGCGCGCTTATTAAAATGATGAATAATTATCGCGGTTTTATTGTTGATATTAATAATTTTCGGGAGGATAGAATCTTGATGACAGCGGAAATGCCATTTAAGGAGTTGTTTCGCGGCCTGGAGAATAATTTAAAATCAGTAACCAATGGTTTTGGCATTTTAGAATATTCACTTTTGGATTATCGGCCTGTCGCTCTGGAGAAGCTGGAGGTTTATTTGGCAGGCGAACATTTTGGCATTTTTGATATTTTGATTGAAAGGGAAAAATTAGCCAAAGAAGCGCGACAGCTGGCTCTTCTTTTAAAAAATATCCTGCCAGCCCAAAACTATCCTTTAATTATCCAGATTAAGCATGGGGGAAAAATTTTAGCGCGGGAAACAATTAGCGCCTTAAAAAAGGATGTCACGGCCCATCTTTATGGCGGTGACCGGACACGAAAGGTAAAACTCTGGCAGAAGCAGAAAAAGGGCAAGCGCCGCTTGGCCCAATATGCTAAACTTTCCTTAGGCAGCGATATTTATTTAAAATTAATTAAACTAAAGCAAAGCGGCCATTATGAAGCATCTTAAACTTTCCCAATTAATCTTATCTCTTTTTATGGCTGGGGCCTTAATCTTTTTGGGTTTGGGCATTTACCAAAAATGGCGGCAAGCCCAGATTTTAATTAAAGAAAAGAAATTTTTAGAAGCCCAGCTGAAATCCCTAAAAGAAGAAGGGGAGAGTTTAATTCAGGAGAGCCAGAATTTTGTCAATGAGGAAGCTTTGGAGAAAGAAGCTCGTTTAAGTTTAGGCCTTAAAAAACCGGGCGAAAAGGTTATTTTAATTATTCCCACCCCTACCACCACAACCGTTGAAGCCACGAGCACCCCTTTATTGACTAAATGGCTTAAGTGGTGGCAAAATCTGTTTAGAGGCAAGCCTTAGGCGGCGGTAGTTCAGTGGCAGAACGTCTCCTTCCCAAGGAGAAAGTCGGGAGTTCGAATCTCCTCCGCCGCTCTCCTTAAAAATTTATTTGCCCATGTAGCTCAATGGTAGAGCAACTGTTTCGTAAACAGTAGGTTGTCGGTTCGAATCCGACCATGGGCTCCTTGACTTTAATTTTATTCTTTGATAATATGGCTTTAGCCACAGACGTTAGGTTGCTTAAAAGGCGTAAAGCCTAACTAGGCAAAAAGATAAAAATTAAGGTTTTTTATTTTGGTCTGTGGCTGACAGACCTTTTTATTTTTAACAAACAAAAATGTTAACGCGGAAAGAAAAAGACCAAATTATTGATTTTTTAAGCCAAAAAGTTAAAGAAAGGCCTTATATTTATTTTGCTAGTTTTAAGGGTTTAAAAACCAAGGACCTTAATGAACTGAAAAATGAACTCTTAAAAGAGCGGAGCGAAGCGACTATCGCTAAAAAAACCCTTTTAGATTTGGCTTTCAGGAAAAATGATTTAGATGGCTTTAAGGAAACCTATAATTTTGACGGCACGCTTTTGACTGTCTTTGCTGGCTTGGATCCAATAAAAACAGCCAAAATTTTATGGCAGTTTAGCTTAAAGAAAGCGAACAACTTCAATCTTTTAGGCGGTTTGGTTGAGGGTCAGTTTATCAATGCCTTGCTCTTAGTTAATATTGCCAAGACACCCACCAAGGAAGTATTATTAGGTCGATTGGTGGGCGCCCTAGAATCTCCTCTTTATAATTTTATTTGGCTTATTAAATCGCCTTTATCATCCTTGGCTTATGCCTTAAAGGCGATTCAAAATAAAAAATAACAAAAAGATGGCAGAAGAAAAAAAGCTCTCAGAAAAATTGGAAAAAATTATTTCTGAGGTGGAAAAATTAAGCGTTTTGGAGCTCGCGGATTTAGTGAAGGCCTTAGAGGAAAAATTCGGTGTCTCTGCCCAACCTGTTGTCGCTAGCGCGCCTTCAGCTTCAAATGGCGGCAATGTTTCTGGCGAAGCGGAAGCGCCTGAAGCTAAAACAGCTTTTACCGTGATTTTGAAAGATGCGGGCCAAAGCAAAATTCAGGTAATTAAGGTCCTGCGCGAAGTGGTAGGTATGGGCCTAAAAGAAGCGAAAGAATTAACTGATAGTGTTCCTAAACCAGTAAAAGAAAATGTGAGCCAGAAAGAAGCGGAAGAATTAAAAAAGAAATTAGAAGAAGCAGGCGCTATCATCGAAGTTAAATAATCAAAGCCCGTCTGAAATTGACGGGCTTTGATTATTGTTCTATATTTTAAATAAAAGCGGGTGCATAGCTCAGTTGGTAGAGCGTTCCGGTCACATCGGAAAGGTCTCTGGTTCGAGTCCAGATGCACCCACCAGCCTTTAGTGGAAAAGTTGTTGATATCTTAAAGCCGGGTTTTTCGGCTTTTTTTATTTTTTGGCTTATTTAAGCCAAAAAGAATAAAACCAAAAAAAGAATATTTTAAAAGCAAAGTGGTTGACTCAAACCCATTAAATCCCTTACAATAAGGGTAGGTGGGGAATTGTGGATAACTATGGGGATAAGTTCAATGTTCTGTGGATAACCCAAATCAAAAATTATGACCAGTTTTATCGGCGAATATCATTATAATATTGACCAAAAAGGCCGGTTAGCCATTCCAGCTAAATTTAGAAAAGAACTGGCTACCGGCGCTGTTTTAACTCGCGGTTTAGACAATTGCTTATTCTTATTTGCCCAAAACGAATGGCAGGAATTATTAAAGAAAATTACCAGTTTGCCTTTAAGCCAAGCTAATTCCCGGGCTTTTAGCCGTTTAATGTTAGCCGGCGCGGCTGAAGTGGAAATTGATAGTCAGGGACGCATTTTAATTCCCACTTATTTAAGAAATTTTGCCCATTTAAATAAAAAAGTGGTGATTACTGGTTTATTTAATCGTTTAGAAGTTTGGGATGAAGATTTATGGAATCAGTATAAAGAGAAAACCGAGAAAGAATCTGTGGATATTGCCGAAAAATTAGCTGATTTAGGTATCTAGGGTGACAATGAGCCATATACCCGTTCTTTTAAAAGAAGTAATTGAATATCTTGCCCCTCAAGCTAACCAAAATTTTATTGATGCCACGAGCGGCACCGGTGGACACAGCCTCGCCCTTTTAGAAAAAACAGCCCCCGAAGGAAAACTATTGGCTATTGAATGGAATAAAGATTTATTGGAAAAACTCACCTTAAAAATTAAAAATTTGGGACTGGAAAACCGATTTATCGGCTATCTCGGAAACTTTAAAGACATTGACCAGATTGTAAAGGAGGTAGGTTTTTCTCCGATTGATGGCGCCTTATATGATTTGGGCTTGAATACGGAACTTTTAGAAAATTCTGGCCGCGGCTTTAGTTATAAAAGAGACGAACCTTTAGACATGCGTTATGGCGAGACCGATTTGACAGCCCGAGACATTGTTAACGAATGGAGCGAAGAAGAACTTAAAGCGATTCTTATAAATTACGGCGAAGAAAGAAAAGCCAAAGCCATTGCCCGAGAGATTGTTAAAGCCAGAAAAATAGAAAAGATTGAAACGACCGCCCAGCTGGTTTCCATCATTTTAAAAGCCACCCGCTCGTCGCCCTCAGAAAAACATCATCCTGCCCGAAAAACTTTCCAGGCCTTGCGCATTGCAACCAATAATGAGTTAGAAAACCTTTGGCAGGCCATCCCCAAGACAGTCTCATTGCTAAAGGCGGGCGCGAGGTTGGTGATTATTTCTTACCATTCTTTAGAAGATCGGATTGTAAAACAAACTTTTCTCAAACTTAAAAACGAAGGGAAAGCACATATTTTGACCAAAAAACCGATCACCCCAACGCCTCAAGAAATAAAAACCAATCCTCGCGCCCGTTCTGCCAAATTAAGAGCCATTACCATTTTAAACCCTTAAAAATTTAATAAATTAATTTTAAAAATATGACGGTTATTAGTTATCAATTAAAAGGGCATCGCCCGCTTTTCGGCACCAAAAAGGTGGTCGTTGCTTCTAATACTTTTAAAAACAGGAGGCAAAACGTTTTTAATCAAAGCCGTGCTTCTTTCCTTTCTTATTTAGCTAACGGCCTCAAATTTCATTTCTGGTTAATAGGCTTATTAATATTTTTTGTTTTTCTTTTTGCTTTTTTTGTGCCTTATCTGGTTTCCTTAGATTATTCCATTAGCCAACTGAAGCAGGAGATTAAAGTCGCAGAAGAGCAAAATGCGGCTTTGCGCGAGTCCTTGGCCAAAGCCATTGATATTAATACCTTAAATAGCTGGGTTTCAAGCCACGGATTTGTAGCCATTGATAAAGTTAGTTATTTAGACCTAAATCCTCAATCTAATCTTGCCCAATTGGATGTCCATCAACGCTAAATCTCGTTCTCTTCCTTCCCGGCTTTTTTATATCTCTCTTCTTTTTGCTTTATTAGCAGTAATTTTGCTTTTGCGATTTTTTGATTTACAAATTCTTCATTTTAATTATTATCGCAGCGAAGCCGAAGCCCGGCAGGTAAAAGCCACTTTACCCGTGGAGCGGGGTTTAATTTATCTAAAAGACGAAGACGGAACTTTAGTGCCCATTGCCTTGAATAAAAAGTTTTATAATGTTTATGTTGTGCCGAAAGAAATTGAAAACCCAGAAGAAGTTATTAATCAATTATCCGCGATACTTAAAATCGATAAGGAGAAAATTAAAGAGCACGTTTTAAAACCCAACGACCCTTATGAGCCGATTGCTAATAAAATAGAAGATGAAAATCTCATCAAGCAAATTAACAGCCTAAATTTAAAAGGCGTTTATACTAATTATGATTTTTATCGCTACTATCCATTTAAAAATTTAGCCAGCCAAGTGATTGGTTTTGTAGCGCCGGGCGAGGATAATAAATTGATTGGCCGTTATGGTCTGGAAAAATATTATAACAACCTTTTAATGGGACGACCCGGCAGTTTTTTGGGCTTTAAAGATGCAGCCGGCCGCCTGATTCGCTCTCTTTTTTATTCGGAAAAAAGCAGTTTAAACGGCAGCTCTCTGGTTTTAACTTTGGATAAAAATATTCAATTCAAGGCAGAATCAGAGGCTAAGAATTTGGGCGAAGCGCGCGAAGCAGAAGCCGCTTCCATTATTGTTTTAGACCCGAAAACCGGAAAAATTTTAGCCCTAGCCAATTGGCCAAATTTTGACCTTAATAATTATTCGTCAGTTCATGATTTGGATATCTTTAGAAATCGGACGGTGGAAAACCGTTATGAATATGGTTCGGTTTTTAAACCTCTAACTATGGCTATGGGTATTGAACTCGGCGTTTTAGGTCCTGATACCACCTATGTTGATACGGGTGTGGTAAAAATTAGCGGTCACGAAATTAGAAATTTTAGAAATGAGGTCTATGGTCAGGCGACAATGACCAAAGTTTTAGAGCAATCCATTAATACCGGTGCTGTTTATGCCGAAAGTTTAATTGGTAATGAAAATTTTTTAAATTTTTTAAAAACCTTTGGTGTTGACAATAAAACAGGCGTTGATTTGCCGGATGAGGTCTCGGGTGATATCTCTAATTTAGAAGGTAAAAATGTACCTGCCATTAATTTTGCTACTGCCAGTTTCGGCCAGGGCATCTCTTTTAATTTTCTTAATTTGGTGCGCCTTTACGCCATTTTGGCTAACAAAGGAAAAAATGTTTATCCCTATATCGTAGAAGAAATCCGTTCGCCGGATGGCGATGTTTCTAAAACCAATTTAGCTGAGCCAGCCCAAATTATTTCGCCCCAGACCGCTGAAACAGTCACCGATATGCTGGTTCATGTGGTGGAAAATGGCTATGGTAAAAATGCAGCCATTAATGGCTATACCATTGCGGGCAAAACCGGCACCGCCCAAATTCCTTTACCAAATGGCACTTACTCGAAGGATGACACCTTGCAAAGCTTTGTAGGTTTCTTTCCTGCTCATAATCCTTTATTTGTTATTGGCGTAGATTTATATCGGCCTAAAAAAGGGGCGGTGGCTTCGGAAACCGTTACCTATGTCTTTCGCAACCTCGCTTTTTATTTGATTAATTATTATAATTTACCACCGGACAATCCTTAAATGAACCGGCTAATTTTAAGAAAAATTTTGGCTTTTTTGGCGCAAAGGGTATTAAAAAAATACCAGCCCAAAATTGTGGCCATAGGCGGCAGTTATGGCAAAACTTCCACCAAGGAAGCCATTTTCCAAGTTTTAAGAAACCATTTTCGCGTTCAGGCCACCTTTGCCAATTTAAATACTGATATCGGCGTGCCTTGCACGATCATTAAGGGTTATGATGCCAAAAGAAATATTATCCTTTGGCTTCAAAACTTCTCTAAGGCCTTAAAATTAATTCTTTTCAAAGATAAAGATTATCCGGAGATTTTGGTTCTTGAAATGGCAGCGGATAAACCGGGCGACTTAAAATACCTGACGCAGCTCTTTAGGCCAGAGATAAGTGTTTTAACAGGCATTGGTGAACCGCCAGTTCATCTCGCCAATTATCCCTCTTTAGAATCTTTGTTGGCAGAAAAGGCCTATCTTTTTAAAAATTTAAAACCCAATGGTTTGGCTATTTTAAATCAAGATAGTAAAAGAATTGACTATTTTAAAAAAGAAATTAAAACCAAATTTTTAACCTTTGGTTTTGACGAATCCAGCCAAATTAGAATTTCTGATTACCGCTTTCACCAGGCTGAATACCAAAATCTCGACCATTCTTATATCAGTTTTAATGTTTCATATCAGGGCAATGTGGTGCCTTTTAGGATGCCAGTGATATTTAAAAGTTATGCTTATGCGGCAGCGGCAGCGGTAGCCGTGGGTTTAAATTTTAACCTTCACCTCGTAGAAATTAGCGAGGCGCTTAATAATTTTTGTCCGCCCGAGCATCGTCTGGCCTTAAAAAAGGGGATTAAGAACAGCTGGTTGATTGATGATAGTTATAACTCTTCACCCGATAGTTTAAAGGTCGCTTTAGAGGCCTTGGCCCAGTTTCAGGTAGGTCGTAAAATTGCTGTGCTGGCTGATATGTTGGAATTGGGAGAAGAAACAGAGCCGGCTCATCTAAAAATTGGAGAAATTATTTTCAATTATGCCGATGTTTTTATTGCCATTGGTCCAAAGATGAAGTTCGCTTTTGAGAAGGCGTCAGAGGAAAATATCTCAAAAAAAGAGCTTTTTTGGTTTGAAAATAGTTTTGAGGCCAAAAAGATGATTCAGGATTTTCTGCGAGAAGGCGATTTGGTTCTTCTTAAAGGTTCGCACGCCATGCATTTAGAAGAAGTTTTAGCCGAGATTATTTATCTTTAAAATTTGAATTTTTTCTAATTTTCTTTAAAATAACTTTGAAAGGCGCATTCGTCTAGCCTGGTTTAGGACGCGTCCCTCTCACGGACGAAACGTGGGTTCGAATCCCGCATGCGCCACATTTAAAAAACCGCTCGGCGGTTTTTTATTTATTTGACAGAACTCAAATAAAATGATATTTTAAAGAAAAAGAGTTCTTTAAAAAATAAAAAAGAAAGGAGGAAGAAAAGAAATGAAAGTAATAAAAGTAATAAAAAAATGGCTAAAAAGATGCTGGGAAATGTTTTGGCAATGGTTTAAAAAACCATTGCCAAATGAATTAGTGGAAGCGCTCGAAAAATGGCGCTTCCGGTTTTAAGGGTAAAAAAAGAAAGGAGGAAAGAGATGAAAGTAATAAAAAAATGGTGGAAATATGTTATTGGGGTATTATTGGGTTTATTATTGGTAATCGTCCCCATACATTCCACCTTCGGAACCATCATTAATTATTCGTTAATCATCATCGGCGGTCTTTTATTGTGTTGGGCGGTTACTCGTTTGATCGATGAGACTTAAAAGGAGGGAAGGAATGAGTAGAAGTGAAATTTTTATTTTTTCCTTCATCTACCTGGCGGGCATGGCCCTGCTCGCCAGTGCCTTTCTTTGTTCCCTTTCTTTAGAGATTCGGTTGATAATGGGCCTGGTTGGCCTTGGTTTTTGTGCCTTGGCCATGAAGCGCTTCAGCATAAAGGAGGAGTGAAATGGGTATTGGCATTTTTATTACTATCGTTGCCCTGATTTTATTCGGGGCAATGGCTTTTATAGCTTTTGAATCTGACCATTTAACGGTCAGATTCAAAGTTAAATTTCAGATCCAAGACCCGTTTTTGGGGTCTTGGAAGGAATTCTCCCAGTATCTGCGCTGGGAGAACCCTTCTTACGAAGGGGATGTGGAAAAGTGGGCGGAGATGATAGCTCCTCATTATCTCCCTCAAAGCACCACTTCCCCTGCTATTGTAGTTTGTAAAGAAGGAGACACGCCGCTCCAACCTTTGGAGCGGATTAAAAATGGCGCCTCGTTTGTTATTTATGTTGTGCCATAACATGTGCTATAACATTATAAACAAAGAGCGGTTAAGGAGGTGATAAAAACCGCTCTTTTTTCTTTTCATTTTAAGCAGAAAATGCTAAAATTTATTCAAATGTCTTTTAAAGTCAAACTGATTTTTTTCATTGCCATCGGCTTATTTTTCCTTTTAAGCCTGGCTTTAGGCCTTTTTATTTTTTTTAAAACACCCAGCGGTTTGCCTTTAATTTTGCATTTTGGGCCATTGGGTGTTGATTTCTTGGCCAGCCGTGGCGCTATTTTAAGCTTCTTTTTAGGAGTTACAATTGTTGGCGGTCTGAATTTTTATCTCTATCATCATTTTCTAAAAAGAGACGCATTGCTTTCTCTTTTAATGTTGGCGGCTAATTTATTAATTTCAATTTTAATCTTTATTGCTTCTTTAAGATATTTTCTGATAAACCTTTGATTTTTGACATCTTTTAAATATTTTGTTAATATCCAAACAAATGAAATACGCAGTGATTGAAACCGGCGGAAAACAATATTTGGTTTCGCCTGGTCAAACCTATAAAATAGAAAAAATAAAAGAAGTAGGGGAAGGCCAAACAATTGAGTTTGACAAGGTTTTGTTATGGGCTGATGAAAAAGAAATTTTTATCGGCCGGCCTTATTTAGATAAAAAGGTAAAAGCCAAAGTAGTAAAAAGCGGCCGGTCTAAAAAAATTATCGTTTTTCATTACCGACCCAAAACCCGATATAAAAAGAAAGCGGGCCATCGCCAGCCTTATCTGCAAATTCAAATTTTAGGCTAATAAATATTTATATTTCGCCTATTTCGTCAAAAGTTCCCAAGTATTGTTCTTCCTTTTCCAAAACCCTGAAACTGGCCAATCTTTCTTCAAAATAAAGAGAAACTTGACCCAAGGGGCCGTTGCGGTGTTTGGCAATAATAATGTCAGCGATATTTTTTCTTTCCGTATCTTCTTTAACGCGGTCTTCCCGATAGATAAATAAAACAACATCCGCATCTTGTTCAATGGAGCCTGATTCGCGAAGGTCTTGAAGTTGTGGTTTTTGCTGTGGTCTTTGGGTTACAGCCCGCGATAATTGGGAACAAACTAAAACGGGTATATTTAATTCTTTGGCCAAACCTTTGAGCGAGCGGGAAATTTCACTGACTTGCTGAACCATTGATTCATAAGAGAGCCGCGAAGCGATTAATTGCAAATAATCAACGATAATCAAACCTAAAGGCGCTTTGGCAGCCAGCCTTCGGCTTAAAGCCCGCATTTGGGTGACCGTAGGCGAAGAAGTGTCATCAATATAAATGGGTGCTTCAGAAAGACGGGAAATGGCGTCGCGCAATAAAGTAAAATCATCAATATCGCCCTCAGAGGAAAGATGGCCTGTTCTGATTTTCCATAAATCTACACCTGATTCTGCGGCTAATAAGCGGTCAATGACTTGCTCTCGGGACATTTCCAAAGTAAAGATACCCACGCCGACATTATGCCTTAAAGCCGCATGACGGGCGATATCCAAAGCAAGCGAGCTTTTGCCCAAAGAAGGCCGGCTGGCTAAAATAATTAAATCGGATTTTTGCAAACCAGCCAGTTTATTGTCCAAAGGAGCAAAGCCCGTAGGCACGCCGCGCAAACGGTCGCCGCCTTTGGTGAGTTGTTCAATTCGCTCAAAGGCCTCAATCAGGCCGTCTTTTAATGATTGAAATTCTCGGCTGGCTGACCGCTGGGAGATTGATAAAATGGTTTTTTCCGCCCGGTCCAACAACTCGTCAACATCTTCGGATTCTTCAAAACCTAAACGAGAAATTTCATAGGATGCAGAAATTAAATCTCTTAAAACTTTTTTTTGATGGACAATTTTGGCGTGATGATAGATATAAGCTGAAGAAGGGGTCTTATTAACCAGCGAAGAAAGATAGGCAGTGCCGCCAATTTCTTCCAATAATTTTTTTTCTTTCAAGCGATTAGTGACCGTAATAATATCGATGGGTTCGTTTTTAACATAAAGCTCCAGCATGGCTTCATAAATCTTTTGGTGATTATTACGATAAAAATCTTCCGGCGCTAACATATCAGCCACTTTAGAAATTGCTTCCCGGTCAATCATTAAAGCGCCCAGCACGGATTCTTCCGCCTCAATGTTTTGGGGCGGCAAGCGGTCCGTCATTGAAAAATTGTTGTTTTTATTTTCAGCCATAATTTATTCTTTTAATTTTAGGCGTGGACCTTCGGCCGTATCTTCAATTACATAACCTCTTTTTTCCAATTCTTTTCTGATTTCGTCCGCTTCCTGATATTTCCTTTCTTTTCTTAATTTTTCCCTTAGAGCCAGCAGTTTATCAACTTCTGATTGAACCTCTGGCAGCTTAATTTCAGCCAATTTTAATCCTAAAACCTCATCAAAATTTAGCACTAATTTATAGACCTGTCCAGAGTTGAATTTTTGTGGATAACGGTAATATTGGCGGATAAGTTGCCATAAAACCGCCAAGGCCTGGGGAGTATTCAAATCATTGTTGATGGCGCTACTAAATTTTTTTTGATAAAGACTAAGGTCTGCCTCATTAGGCCGGTTTTTTTCTTTTTCAGCCAAGAGATTTAAGATAAAATCCTTTAGATTGGCATAGGAATTTTTAGCGCTGTCTAAAGCTGGCCAATCGAAATTAAGCTTTTGGCGATAATGGGCGCCCAAAACAAAATAGCGATAAACCAAAGGCGGATAGCCGTGCGCTTCCAATTCTTTTAAAGTTAAAATATTGCCTTCGGATTTGGCCATTTTGATGTCTTTAAAAACTAAAAATTCACCGTGCAGCCAATAATTAACAAATTTTTTTTGAACCGCTGCCTCTACTTCTGCTATTTCATTGGTATGGTGAATAGGAATATGATCAATGCCGCCGGTATGAATATCAATGGTTTTAAATTGCTCTGGCACCAAGCGGTCATCTTTAAAAGCCTCGCCTAAATATTTAAGATTAATGGCTGCGCACTCGATATGCCAACCCGGAAAACCAACGCCCCAAGGACTCGGCCATTCCATCTGCCTTTTTTGATGAGAAGGGGAGAATTTCCATAAGGCAAAATCAGTGATATTTCTTTTTTCCGGCGAAAATTCAATCCGGGCGCCTGCCTTTAATTTTTTATTGAGGGTTTTAAAATCATAGCCTGTCAGTTTTCCATAATCTTTTAATTTTGAAGTGTCAAAATAAATACCATCAGAGGTTCGATAAGTAAAACCCTTTTCTTCCAAGACCTTAATCAATTCAATATCTTCTTTAATATGGTCCGTGGCTTTGGCGATTAAATCCGGAGATAAGATATTTAATTTTTCCAAATCTTCTAAAAATATTTTGGTATAAAATTCTGCGATTTCGAAAGCGGATTTTTTTTCTTTTTGGGCCGCGCTTTCAATTTTATCCTCACCAGTATCTGCGTCGGAAGTGAGATGGCCTACATCGGTAATATTCATCACATGAAAAACCTTAAAGCCATTATAAATAAGCGCCCGCTTTAAAAGGTCTTCAAAAAGATAGGTGCGCAAATTGCCAATATGGGCATAACTATAAACAGTCGGGCCGCAGGTATAAAGCCGAACCTGATTATCAAAAACCGGTTTGAATACTTCTTTTTTTCTGGTCAGGGTATTATAAAGCTGCATCAATTTAAATCAGTTTCTTCCTTTTAAGGATAAGATAAAAGATTAAAGAGGGCAGAAATGCCAGACCGACTAAAATAAAGTAATCGTAAGGCAAGCCAACAATGGGCGCGTATTTGGCGTTCATTTGGAAAGAGCTGATAATAATTAAAGTGGGCCAGGTGACAAAGGATAAAAGCGTATAAATGCGAGTGAGCGAATTAATGCGATTTTGCACTAAAGAATTATAAGTATTTTCCAAAGAATTAATGGTATCAGCAAAATTTTCAATGGCATCTTCCACTTTTAAGCTTTCGCCTAACAAATCATCAAAATAAATTCGAGTTTCTTCACCTAAAACCCTTGGTCCTAGCCGGCTTAAAGAACTTAAAATGTTTTTTAAAAAGCGATAAATCCTTCGAAAATCCAAAATATCTCTTTTGGTAGCCGCGATTTTTTCAATGAGTAATTGCGAGCGCGTCTTAAAAATTAAATTACTGATTTCTTCTAATTTATCATTAATGTGAGCGATTTCTCTGGTCGTGAATTCTAAAAAGTTTAAGATGATAAAATAGAGAAGTTCCACCGTTGTGCCATTTAGATATTTTTCTTCGAATTCTCGCGAACAAACCTGTTCTAACAATTCCTGCCTCATATCGGTTTCGGGTTGATAAGAAGCGGTGATAAGGAAATCTTTGGAAATAATAAAATCCAATTCATAGGGTTCGGAGGTTTGGAGTTTAGGGTTCCAGTTGGGAAAATGACTGACAAAGTAAAGATAATTATTATAGAAAGCCACCTTTGCCCGGCTGGAAGGGCCTTTTAACTCCTCCATAATAATGGGATGAAGTTTAAATTCCGTTTTAAGGGCATTAATTTCTTCTTCACTAGGATTGACCAAATCAATCCATTTAATTTTTCCTTGAAAAGTTTGAATCATATTTTTGGTTTAATTTTTCTATTTTCTCTATTTTAGCACAGCCGCCGCTTTTTCGACAAGCCGCCCATTTTGTTTCTATTGGCAGTCTTGACAATTGATTGACAATGAATAAAATAATAAGAAATGGTAGAAGATATTTTAGCCGATAAAGAGTGGCAAATTTTACAAGCGGTCATTGAGAAATATCTTAAAACAGCCCAGCCGGTGAGTTCTTTATTATTGCACCGCGAAGGTGACATTGAACTTTCACCTTCTATGATTCGCTATTATTTTTGGCAACTCACGCGCCAAGGTTTTTTAATCCAGCCCCATACTTCCGCCGGCCGCTTGCCCACTCATAAAGCGTTAGAGCTTTTTATCTCCCGATTTCTAAAGGAATTTAACGAAAGGGAAAATTTTGTAGAAACCGTTCTTTCCCAGATTAATAAATGGCTGGAGGAAAAAAATAACGAACCCGAAGAGCTCTTAAAAAATTTAGCCATTAAAACCAAGGGTTTATGCTTTTTGTATCTTTCAGAGGATGACTTTGTTTATAAATACGGATTTAAATATCTTTTGGATTATATTTTTCAATTTGAAGAAGAAAAAGAAAAACTGGGAGAGGCGCTTGATGATTTAGATGCCAGAATTAAGAATCTTAACCTTACAAATGTTTCGGGTGTTTCTGTCTATATTGGATTTAACAATCCTTTAATTCCTCATCCTGATTTTTCTACGATTATCAGCAGCGATGAAAATTGGGGTCTGGTTGGTCTTTTGGGCCCAAATACGATTTTAAAACAGAGGAATTTTTGCTGGCTGAAAGCCGCTCATCAGGTTGTCCAAGAATTAACCAACAGTTAAAAATTTAAAAAATAATATGCCGGAAGAAAAAAAGGAAGAGAAAAAAGAAGAAAAACAAGATAATTTAACAACGCTGGCTGAGTGCCAGAAACGGTTAGAGTCGGCTTTAAAAGAGCTGGAAGAATATAAAAACGGCTGGCAAAGAGAAAGGGCTGATTTTTTGAATTATCGCCGAGAAGAAAGGTTAAGGATAGAAAAGGAAAGGTTTGAGATGCTTTCTTTGGTGGTTAAAGATTTATTAGACGTATTAGATAGTTTGGATTTTGCCGAATTAAATTTTAAAAAAGCCAAAGATTTAGAAGCGGAAAAAGGCATTTATTTGATTAAAAACCAATTATTAAAAATTTTAAAAACCTATGGTTTAGAAGAGATAGAAACGAAAGAGAGACGATTTGACCCTTCTTTTGACGAGGCTGTTGATTTTGAAGAAACGGATTCGCCGCAGGAGGAGGGAAAAATCTTAGAGGTAATTCAAAAAGGTTATCTTTTAAATAATCAGTTGATAAGGCCGAATAAAGTTAAAATTTTTAAATTAATAAATAAATAAAATAAAACTATGGCTAAAATATTAGGCATTGATTTGGGCACCACTTATTCGGAAATGGCGATTTTCGAAGGTGGCCAACCTAAAATTTTGGAAAATAAAGAAGGTTCTCGAACCACGCCTTCGGTGGTCGCTATTTCCAAAAACGGAGAGCGCTTGGTTGGCATTTTGGCCAAACGGCAAGCGATTACCAACCCTCAAAACACTATTTTTTCCGCCAAGCGTTTGATTGGTCGGCGTTTTAGTGACCCCGTGGTTCAAAAAGATAAAGCCCTTTTGCCTTATGAGATTCGCGAGGCCTCAAATGGCGGCGTGGAAATTAAAATGGGAGACCGTTGGTATAAACCCGAAGAAATTTCCGCTATGGTTTTGCAGAAATTAAAGCAAGATGCGGAAGAAAGGTTAGGCACTAAAATCGAAGAAGCGATTATTACGGTACCGGCTTATTTTGACGATTCTCAAAGACAGGCCACTAAAAACGCCGGTGAGATTGCTGGTTTTAAGGTTCGCCGCATTTTAAATGAACCAACAGCCGCGGCAGTGGCTTATGGTTTTAATAAGAAAGAACATGCTAAATTAGTGGTTTTTGATTTTGGCGGCGGTACTTTGGATGTTTCGGTTATTGAAGTAGTAAGCGTGCCTTCGGAAAGCGGTGAGCATTTAGGAGAAAATATTACTGTTTTAGGCACGGGGGGTGATACGCATTTAGGTGGTGATGATTTTGACCAAAGGATTACTGACTGGATTATTTCGGAATTTAAAAAAGAAAATGGCATTGACCTTTCGCGCGATTCCTTGGCCTTGCAAAGAATTAAAGAAGCGGCTGAAAAAGCTAAATGCGAACTTTCTACTCTTTTGGAAACGGAAATCAATTTGCCTTTTATTACTTCCGATGCTTCCGGGCCAAAACATCTTTTAATGAAGCTGACGCGCTCCAAGTTTAATGAGTTGACGCGCGATTTGGTCGATCGCTCTATTGAGCGCCTAAATGAAACGCTAAAAGAAATTAATTTAAAGCTTTCGGACATCAATGAAATTATTTTGGTCGGCGGCACCACTCGCATTCCTGCTATCTTTGAAAGAATTAAAGAAGTTTTTGGCAAAGAACCGAAAAAAGATATCAATCCCGAAGAGGTGGTGGCGATGGGAGCGGCTATCATTGGCGGAGCGCTGCAGGGAGATATCAAAGATATTTTGCTTTTAGATGTAACGCCACTCACTTTATCAATTGAAACCTTGGGCGGCGTAGCTACGCCGATGATTCCTAAAAACAGTTATATTCCTATTAAGAAAACACAAATTTTCTCTACGGCCAGCGATAATCAGACAGCGGTAGAAATTCATGTTGTTTCAGGCGAAAGACCAATGGCTCAGGATAACAAAAGTTTGGCGCGCTTTATTTTAGACGGCATTCCGCCAGCGCCTCGGGGCGTGCCGCAGATTGAAGTGACTTTTGATATTGATAGTAATGGCATTTTAAATGTTACGGCTGTTGATAAAGCCACAGGCCGCCAACAATCTGTTCGGGTAGAGGCCACGACTGCTTTAACCAAGGAAGAAGTGGAAAGATTGAAAAGGGAAGCAGAAAAATTTGCGGAAGAAGACCGCCGCAAAAAAGAATTGATTGAAGTGCAAAATACAGCCGAGAATTTAATTTATACTGCCCAAAAATCATTAAATGACGCTGGCGATAAAATTCCGACCGATTTAAGGGAAAAGATTAAATTAAAAATTGACGATTTGGTGAAAGCGAAGGAAACAAATGATCTTACAACCATTAAAAACGCGATGGAAGATTTATCCCGTCATCTTTCCGAAATTGGCACTTATCTTTACGGCTCTAAAAACCAAACGGATTTTAAAGGCGATACCAGCGATAGTCCTGATCAAGAACCGCCGGCAGAAGGGCCAGTCCAAGATGTTTCCTAATGACATTTAATAGGAAGCGCGCTATAATATTTATTAATGGAACCAACCATTGTTAATCCGACGCCTAAAAAAGAAGAAAACCTTACAGAAAAGGGCGTAAAAATTAGGCAGACCAAACCGCCGGATTTTTACCGCCTGTATAGAAAAGCGCATGAGGACCGTTATTATCTTTTTAAAATTTCTGCCTTAGTTTTTTTAACGGTTGTTTTTTCCTTCTTGGCCTCTTATTCCCTAAGGCAGATAATAAGCGGTAGCGCTTTTTACCCTTCATGGTTAAGCTTTATTTTTTGGATTCTGGCCCTTTCTTTAATTCCGTTGATTTTGATTACCAGCCGCGGTTTTTGGCTGATTTTTTCCTCCTTTCTGATTACTTTGGCTTGGTTAGGCGCTTTCCTTGATTTTGTAAATTGGCCTTTGATAATTATTTCCTTGGCTGGTTTTTTGCTTTTGCTGGTTTCGTCTTTAACGATGAAAGCAGAGCAAAATCGTTTGGTTAAATTTAATTGGCAAAGAATTTTAAAAGCCGGCCTTAATTATTATTTAATCGTGATTTTAACGATTGTCGGTTTGGGAAGCTATAACTTTTTGAAGAGTCAAAGTCCAATAATTTCGGCCCAAAGTCTTATCAGCCGCTCTCTTTTAAATACCGTTTCCAAGTTAAAAATTAATAATCTCTCTTTGGAGATGACGGTGGACGATTATCTCAGCCAGCAAATAGGCAATAATCTTTCCGGCCAAAGCGCCAAGCAAGTGATTGCTTTAATGAGACAAGATTTATCCCAAAAATTGAATATCAAGTTGACTGGTAAAGAGAAACTGGTGGAAGTGATTGAGCTTTATCTTTCTCAATGGTTTAAAGGATTAACGCCTATCGCCCAATATGTTTTTTATTTTCTTTTGATTCTTTTGGCCCTTTCGGTCGTTGCGCCTCTTTTGTGGTTTTTGGGCAAAATTATTCTTTTGGTCAGTTTTACAATTTTAGAAATTCTTTTAGCTTTAAAATTTTATCGTTTGGAAACACGTTCAGTAGAAAAGGAGGACTTGATTCTTAACATTGGAGAGCAATGAAAGATTATTATGAAATTTTAGGGGTGCCTCATAACGCCTCCCAAGAAGAAATCAAGGCGGCTTTTAATCGTTTGGCTTTTAAATATCATCCTGATCGACCGGGGGGCGATGAAAAGAAATTCAAGGAAATTAATGAGGCCTTTTCTGTTTTATCCGACCCAAAGAGCCGGGCTCAATATGATGCGGCTTTTAGCGGCATTGGCGCCGGCAATTGGCAAGGTTTTGATTTTTCCCAATTTGGCTTTGGCCGCGATTTTAGCGATTTTGATTTTGGCGATATTTTTTCTGAAATTTTTGGTTTTGGCCAAAATCCTTTTTATAGCCAGCGAAAAGCGAAAAAGAGTTATGAAGAAAGGGGTCGCGACCAGCAGTTAAAATTGGAAATCTCTTTGGAAGAAGCGGCTTTCGGCGCTAAAAAAGAAATTAGTTTTAGAACTTATGTAAAATGCGAGCATTGCGACGGCAAAGGTTATGAGCCTAATAGCAGTTTTAAAACTTGTCCGCGTTGCCGGGGAGAAGGGGTGGTGCGCGAAACGCGCAAAACCTTATGGGGCGAATTTACTCAAATTATTGATTGTCCCGTTTGTCATGGCCGAGGTAAAATAGCTGAAAAATTGTGTAAGGTTTGCGGCGGTGATGGTCGCCTATATCAAACAAAGAAAATAATGGTAGAAATTCCTGCTGGTATCCGCGAAGGCGAATCGCTTAAAATTAAAGGCGGTGGCGAAGCCGGCTATTTTGGCGGTCCGGCCGGAGATTTATATTTAAAAATTTATATCAAGCCTCATCATCTTTATAAAAGAAGCGGCGATGATTTATATACCACCCTAAACATCTCTTTTAAGGAAGCTGTTTTAGGCGCGGTAAAAAAGATTAAGGCCTTAGATGGCAGCGATTTAGAACTAAAAATTCCAGCTGGTAGCGAATCCGGCACGATTTTAAGATTAAAAAATAGGGGAATTAAACATTTAAATCGCAGTGGCACCGGTGACCTTTATGTCACGCTCAAAATTAAAACACCTAAGAAAATTTCTAAAAGAGCACAAGAACTATTGGAAGAATTGGATAAAGAGATACAATGATTTTAAATTTTCTTTATCTTTTTGCCTGGCTAAAGGCTATAATAATTTAAAAATTTAATTTTATTATCAATGTCTACTTTATTTGACCAAAAAGATAAAGAAAAAAACGAGATAGCCGATTTGCCTTTGGCTGAAAGAATGAGGCCGCAATCTCTAAAAGATTTTATCGGCCAGGAAGAAATTATCGGCGAAGACAAACCCCTGCGCCGGGCGATTTTAAGGGACGAATTGCAATCCGTTATTTTATGGGGGCCGCCGGGTAGCGGCAAAACCACTTTGGCTTATTTAATTGCTAAATTATCCCAGGCTCATTTTGAGCCTTTTTTAGCGGTTACCTCCGGTGTTAATGAACTGCGTAAGGTAATTAAAGAAGCAGAATTGAGAAAGAAAGTAAAAAACCAAAAGACCATTTTATTTGTAGATGAAATCCATCGTTTTAACAAAGCCCAGCAGGATGCTTTTTTGCCTTTCGTGGAAAAGGGGACAGTAATTTTAATTGGCGCGACCACCGAGAACCCTTCTTTCGACATCATTTCGCCCCTTTTATCGCGCTCCCTGATTTTGATTTTAAGGCCTTTAAAAGATAAAGAAATCTATCTTATTTTAGAAAGAGCGTTAAAAGATAAAGAAAGGGGATTTGGCCAACTAAACATTAATTATCAGCCCGAGACATTGATGCTTTTGGCCCAATTTGCCAATGGCGATGCCCGCGTGGCGTTAAATACCTTAGAATTTATTGTTAAAAATTCAGAACCGGATAAAAACAATCAAATCAAATTAGATGTTGAAACGATCAATTCCGCTTTTAGCCGAAAAATTTTGCGCTACGATAAAAAAGGCGAGGAGCATTATAATTTGATTTCCGCTTTTATTAAATCAATGCGCGATTCGAATCCGGATGCCGCTTTATATTGGCTGGCTCGCATGTTAGAAGCAGGCGAAGACCCCCGCTTTATTGCCCGGCGGATGATTATTTTTGCTTCAGAAGATATTTCCAATGCCGACCCCAAAGCTTTACTAATAGCGCTGAGCGCTGCCCAGGCGGTTGAATATGTAGGTTTGCCTGAAGCGCAAATTAATTTAAGTCAAGCAGCCACCTATTTGGCAACAGCCGTAAAAGATAATGCTTCTTATCGCGGTTTGCTGTTAGCAAAAAGCGATGTGGAAAAATATGGCAATTTGGCTGTACCGCTTCATTTGCGTAATCCGGTAACTAAATTAATGAAAAAAATCGGTTACGGTCAGGGTTATAAATATCCGCACCATTTTCCCGGCCATATTACTGATCAGAAAGACCTTGATTTGCCGCCGCAATTGCGCGGTAGAAAATATTACGAGCCGCGTTCTGACTTAAATCCCAAAAGCAAAAATACTTGACCCTTGTTTTAAATTTACTATTGGATTATAATTAAGAAAGGTCGAAACATTAATTTTAATCAAAAATAAAAATATGAAAAATTTTAGCAGTCTTTTAAGCTTGGCCTGGGATAATTTTAAAAGCAATTGGCCGCGCTTTATTGGCTTGGCTTTGATTACTTTTCTTTTCGAAGTCGTTTTAGGTCTGATTTTGTATTTAGTTATTATCCCACAGGTCGGTGGCAATTTTAATTGGCAAGACCTGGATTTAGTTCTGCCGGCTTTTATTAACGTTTTGCCTCAGGTAATAGTCATTTTAGTTTTATTGGCCTTAATTACTTACTGGCTGCATTTAGCTTTGTATTTTGCTGCTTCTTCTAAAGAAATGGCTTTGGGCAAAGCCTTAATGCTCGCTGGCCAGAAATATTTAGCAGCCATCGGCCTTTTAATTATCTATGTTTTGATAATGAGCGCTGGCTTTGTTTTCTTTATTATTCCCGCGATTATTTTGGGCATTTATTTGGTGCCGGTTTTTCCTGTGCTTTTGTTCGAAAACAAAAATCCATTTTCAGCCATCAGCCGCTCCTTTTCTTTGGTTAAAGGAAAGTGGTGGCCGGTTTTTGGCCGCGTGGCGCTTTTTGCTTTATTCCTGGGCGGTATTTATTTAATTTTAGCCATTTCTCACCTCCAATATATTGCCCATTTGATTGAATTTGTATTCTGGCCTATTTTCCTTTACTGCCTTTATCAAGAATTGCTTTCAGGCGAGGGCTTAAAAGCCTAAAATTTAGTGGCTATGCTTTATTTACTGGCTGGCGTTAATCTCGTTCTTTTAGTTTTATTGCTTTATTTTCTAATAAAGGGTTCTTTTGGCAAACCTAAAAATGCATCGGACGAAGCTTTAAGAGATTTAGAGCGCCGCCTCACTGATTTGTTTATGAACTCTCTTAATAATGTGCGCAGCAGTTTTGATGGTAATTCTCAAATAATGCACAATGAAATCCATCGTTTTACTGAAGAGACCACGAGTATTAAAGAGCAGTTAAGGCAAATGAGCGAGACAGTGAAAAAGGTAGTGGATTTCCAGGATATTTTTAAGACGCCAAAACTTTATGGTCAATGGGGCGAGTCCAGTTTGGAAAGTATCTTGGCTCAGTATTATCCTAAAGAGATGTACGAACGCCAGCATTATTTTAAAAGCGGCGAAGCGGTTGATTTTGTTTTAAAATTGCCTGACGAAAAGCTTCTGCCCATTGATTCTAAATTTCCACGTGAGACCTTTATGGCGATGATTAATGCCAAGGATGAAAAAGAAAAAGAGGCAGCGCGCTTGGCTTTTATCAACGATGTAAAAAAAGCGATTGATGATATCAGCCATAAATATATTTTACCAGCGGAAAACACCGTTGATTTGGCCATTATGTATATTCCAGCCGAAGCAGTTTATTATGAAATTGTCCATCACTTGCCCACGGAAACAAACGTTGATTTGATTGATTACGCCCAAAAGAGGAAAGTAGTTTTGACTTCACCTAATCTTTTATATTTAACGCTTAACACGATTGAGCAATGGCTTTTAGATAGCCAAATCTCGCGCCAAACTAAGGAAATCATTAAAAGGTTAAGCCGCATCCGCCAAGACGCTTTAAAGCTTTCTGATAATTTTAGGAAATTAGGCAAACATTTAGATGACGCCCACTCTGCTTACGAAGAGTCGGACAAAAGATTGTCTTTAATTACCAACCGGGTGACTAGCCTGATAGAAAGCGAAGGAGACAAAGAAGCAGAACTGGAACCGCCCGAAGATTAATTTTTTGAAATAATGGTTAAAAATATTTGGGGGCAAAGATTTATTTTTTTGGCTCTTATCTTTGCTTTCCTTTTGATTGGCTTTTTGTTATTTCGCCCCACCTTTTGGAGAGTTATTTATCAAAAACCAGAAAATATTCAAAATAAAAAATCAGAGGTTTTAAGTTTTCTTTTTGCTGGTGATGTAATGTTAGGACGCGGTGTGGCCGAACAAGTAGCACAAAAGGGGCCGGATTATCTTTTTACAAAGATAAAATCCCTCAGTCGGGGTGTGGATGAAATCGTAGGTAATTTAGAAGGGCCAATTATCGCTCCTGCTTCAGAAATTCCCCATCAAAGTTTAAATTTTGGTTTTCCGCCCGAGGTTCTAAACTGGTTGAAAGATTTTAATTTTACCGCTTTATCCTTGGCTAATAATCATATCGCTGACCGCGGATTAGATGGTTTTAACCAGACCCAAAAATATTTAGCGGAAAAAAATATCAAAGCCTTAGGCGCTTTTAATAAATGCGATTCAAGCGCTTTAACCAAAATACGCGATCATTTTTATATTTTAGCTATTAATTTAACTTTTCCCAATAAAAACCAATGCCTTAAGGAAGCTGTTTCTGCTATTCAATCTTTTAAGAAAGAATCACCTCAAGATATTGTGATTGTTATGCCTCATTGGGGCGAGGAATACCAAATGAAATCATCTTCTTTCCAAAAACAGGCGGCTCATCAATTAATTGATGCCGGCGCAGATTTAATTATTGGTTCTCATCCTCATGTAATTCAAGAAATAGAAGATTATAACGGTCGGCTCATTTTTTATTCGTTGGGAAATTTTGTTTTTGACCAATATTTTTCTTCAGAGACCCAGAAGCATTTGGTTGTGGGCGCTGTCTTTAATAATAATGATTGGCATTTTTATTTAATACCTTTAAAGAGCCAGAAAAGCCAGTTGCAATTTATGAGCCCAGAGGAAGAAAAAGAAGCCCTTAACGAGCTGGCCCTTAAAAGCTCTTTATCTTTACAAAGCGCCATTCTTAAAGGTCACCTTTTGCTTTTAAACCCTTGACTTTTTTCTTTAAGAATTTAAAATTAGAAATTAGCACTCGCTGGTCGAGAGTGCTAATTAACAATAAATTAATGTCGCTTTCTAAGCTATGAACATTAAACCATTGTCTAATTATATTTTTGTGGAACCATTAAACGAAGAAAAAACCACTAAGAGCGGGATTATTATCCCGGAAACAGCCGAGGAAAAACCAATGATTGGCAAAGTAATTGCTGTTGGTCCCGGCAAAACAACGGATGAGGGCAAATTAATTCCCATTTCTTTAAAGGTCGGAGATAAAGTCTTGTTCGCCAAATACGCCCCTTCGGAAATAAAAATCGAAGATCAGAAATACCTGGTCATTCGCGAAGAGGATGTAATGGCGATTTTGGATTAATAATAATTAAATTTAAAAACTATGGCAGGAAAACAAATTCTTTTTGAAGAAAAAGCGAGAAGAAAATTAAAAAACGGTATCGATAAATTGGCCAATGCGGTGTCTATTACTTTGGGACCCAAAGGTTCTAATGTGGCCCTGGACCGCGGTTTTGGTTCGCCTTTAATTACCAATGACGGCGTTACCATTGCCAAGGAGATTGAGCTGGAAGACAAGATTGAAAATTTAGGGGCTGAAATTCTAAAAGAAGCCGCCGAAAAAACCAATGATGTGGCTGGTGATGGCACCACCACGGCTGTTGTCTTGGCCGCAAGCATGATTACCAATGGCCTAAAAAATTTGGCAGCTGGGGCAAATCCTTTGGCGTTAAAGCGCGGTATCGATTTGGCAGCCAAAACGCTAGTTGGAGAATTAGAAAAAATTGCTGAAAAAATCGCTAATAATCCGGAAAAAGTGGCTGAGGTAGCGACTATTTCTGCTGCTGATCCTGAAGTCGGTCGCCTCATTAGCCAAATTATCGAAAAAGCAGGGGAGGAAGCGGTGATTACCGTTGAAGAGTCGCAAACATTAGGCCTGAGTTTGGAAATGGTTGAGGGTTTAGAATTTGACCACGGCTATATTTCCCAATATATGATTACCAATCCGGAAAAAATGGAAGCGCAGTTGGAAGATCCCTATATCTTGATTACTGATAAGAAAATTTCCGCTATTAGCGAGATTTTGCCGATTTTGGAAAAAATTATTGCCACTGGTAAGAAGGAACTGGTTATTATTGCCGATGAGGTTGAAGGCGAGGCCTTAGCCACTTTGATTTTAAATAAAATCCGCGGGGTCTTAAATGTTTTGGCTGTAAAAGCGCCGGGTTTTGGCGATCGCCGAAAGGAAATGTTAGAAGATATTGCAGTTTTAACCGGCGGTAAAGTTATTTCTGAAGAATTAGGTTTGAAGTTGGAAAATACCGGTTTAGATAATTTAGGCCGAGCCCATCGGGTGATTGCCAATAAAGACAAAACCACTATTGTCGGCGGCGCCGGTGAGAAGGCTAACATTGAAAAAAGAATTAAACAGATTAAGGCGGAATTGGAAAAGACGACTTCAGAATTTGACAAAGAGAAATTGCAAGAGAGATTGGCAAAATTAACCGGCGGTGTCGCAGTGATTAAAGTTGGCGCGGCTACAGAAGTGGAACAAAAAGAGAAACAGCATCGAGTAGAAGATGCGGTTAAAGCCACCAAAGCCGCTATCGAAGAAGGTATTGTTCCGGGTGGCGGAGTGGCTTTAATTCGGTGCCTTGAAGCTTTGGATAAATTAGAAATCTCGGATCCTGATGAAAAAACAGGCGTGGAAATTGTTAAAAAAGCAGCGGAAGAACCTTTAAAGAAAATCGCCGAAAATGCCGGTTTTGACGGCGGTGTGATTTTAGCAGAAGTAAAAAGCAAAAAAGGCGGTTATGGCTTTAACGCTTTAACCGGCCAGTTTGAGAATCTTTTAGAGTCCGGCATTATTGACCCGAAAAAGGTGACACGTTCGGCTTTGCAAAATGCCGCTTCGGTGGCCGGCATGCTTCTAACAACCAAAGCAGTGGTAGCCGAGATTCCTGAAAAGAAAGAAAAAGAAACAGAACCGCCTTTAAGTGAAGAGTACTAAAAAGAAACTTTAAAAGCCCGCTCGCGGGCTTTTAAAGTTTGATTATTTGCTAAATTAAGATATAATAAA
>Ga0078972_1002892_pt1 | contig 54244 bp, 59 predicted proteins | sample YelNatPaOPGAMG01_FD_67568 | JGI IMG/M metagenome (GOLD analysis project Ga0078972, IMG submission 67568) | Hot spring thermophilic microbial communities from Obsidian Pool, Yellowstone National Park, USA - OP-RAMG-01 (SPADES assembly) (version 2) | ecosystem: Environmental > Aquatic > Thermal... | reverse complement strand
GTTCCAAATCTTGGAGATAAGATAGTTGCTATTGTTCCTGTTGATGGATTAGATTCCTCTGGAAATGATCCACAACCTCGTGAAGTTATTGTAAGGATAATAAGAAAAGAAGTTCCATAAAAAGATAAGAAAAAATTGAAAATTTCGGGGAGACCGATAAAGGTCTCCCTTTTTTATTTTATATATTATCTAATTCTTTTTTTAAAGAATTATAGTTTAAAAAACCAACAATTGAGGAGATTATTTTTCCTTCTTTAAAAATTAAAAGAGTTGGCAAGTTTGTAATCTCATATTTTGTTACAATTTCTGAGTTCTCTTCATCTTCAACATCAACTTCATAAAATTTAATCCTTCCATCATATTCTTTAGCAAGTTTTTTTAGATGTGGTTCAATCATTTTACATGGCATGCACCAATCTGCAGTAAACTTAACAACTACACTACCTTTTTCATTAAGAACTTTTTTTTCAAAATCTTTTTTTGTAATTTTTGTAAGATCCATATATTTATATTATAAACTATTTATCTTCAAAAATTTTTTTATCTTTAATCTCTTCTGGTAGATATTCAATTTTTTCATCTGGATGGTTATGTGGATATTTATAACCATCTCCCCAGCCCAATTTTTTCAAACCTTTAAAAACTGGATTCCTCAAGTGAAGAGGTACTGGAAGTTCTCCAAATTTTTCAATTATTTGTAGAGCATTTTCCATTGACCTTAATACCCTATTATCTTTTGGTGCTCTTGAAAGATACAAAACAATTTCAGTAAGAATTAATTTTGCTTCAGGAAGACCAACTCTTTCAACTGCCTCTGCTCCAGAATTTGCGATAATAAGTGCCATTGGATCTGAAAGTCCAATATCTTCGCTTGCAAGAATGATTAATCTTCTTGTTATAAACCTTAAATCTTCACCACCCTCAATCAATCTCATTAAATAATAAAGAGAAGCATCTGGGTCGCTTCCTCTAATACTTTTAATAAGTGCTGAAATTAAATTGTAGTGTTCTTCTTTTTTATCAAACTTTATCTTTTTTGTTGAAAGAAATTTATTTATATCTTCATAATTTATTCTAACTTCTTTTTCACCAAACTCATCTATTAAACTTTCAAAAACATTTAAAACAAATCTCGCATCACCATATGATATTTCGATAAGAAAATTTTTTGTATCTTCATCCATTTTTATATTTTTCAGATATTTTAAGCATTTATCTATAATTTCAAGCATCTCGCTATTATTATATGGCTCTAAAATAACCAAAAAACATCTTGAAAGAAGGGGTGGAACAATTGTGAAATATGGATTTTCTGTTGTTGCTCCTATTAAAATTATATCTCTATTCTCAACAAATGAGAGTAAAAAATCCTGCTCTTTTCTATCCAATCTATGAATTTCATCAATAAATAGAATTGTCTCTTTCTGAAAAAACTCTTTTTCTCTTTTTGCATTATCAATGATAACTCTTAACTCCTTTATTCCTGATTCAGCGCCTGAAACTCTTATAAAATTTAAATTACTCTCATTTTTTATAACTTCAGCAAGAGTTGTTTTTCCAGAGCCAGGTGGTCCCCACATTATAATATGGGAAATATCTCCCTTTCTAATTTTTTCTTTAAAAGATTCAGTCAATATCTCTTTATGACCAATAAACTCATCAAAGTTTTTTGGTCTTAATATTATTGATAGTGGTTTTTTCATAAATCTTCAATAAATATATAGAAAGCATTTAATGTTTTAATATCTTTTGAAAACATCTTTTCTGCATAACTTTTAATAAAACTCTTTTCTATTGTTCTACCTCTCTCTTTCAAAATTTCCCATAATTTAATTGTTAAAAAAACATCTTCAAGTGACCTATGTTTTTCATATGATTCAATTCCAAAATGAGATAATGCATTTCTTAATGAGTGTGATTTTAAATTTGGTGCTAAAAATTTTGAAATAAGGAGTGTATCTGATACTCTATTTTTTAACTCTTTTCCTAAATATCTTTCAATAAAGGGTATATCAAAAGAAATTGCATTATGACCAATTACAGGATAATCTTCTATGAAATCTTCAAACTCTTTTAAGGCAACATTTAAATCAACCGCTTTTTCAAAAAAATCATAATCACTTAATCCTGTAATTTTTTTTATTTCATTTGAGAGCGATTCTTTTGGATCAATGAGTCTTGAAAAAGTATCAATTATTAATCCATTTTCAACTTTTGCACAACCAATCTCTATGATTTTATGATAAAGTGGATCAAGTCCTGTTGTTTCTATATCTAAAAAAACAAGTTTCATCTTTTTAAATCAACTTCAGCACTTACATTTTCAAGTATTCCTTTAATAGGTGGTGAATTCTTTATTACTCTAACAATGATATTTTTTATTCTTTTATCTTCAAATATTTTTAATGCTATTTGATTTGCAAGAGTTTCCAAGAGTTTGAAATTAAAATTTTCTATAATATTTTTTGTTTTATTATATACCTCAGTATAATCAACTGTAAATTCAAGTTCATCTTTTTGAGGGCTATCAATTTCATATTCAATATCAACTAAAAATCTCTGACCAAGAATTTTTTCCTCTTTTTGTGCTCCATGATATGCATAAAATTCCATACCTTTAAGAGATATTTTCATAATTTTCCCTTACTATTTTATCATAAACTTTTACTGCCCTTTTAACTTCTTTGACATCATGAACTCTAACAATATCAACTCCTCTTTCAATTGATGCGCAAACTGCAGAAATTGTTCCTTCAACTCTCTCGATTGGTGGGAGGTCAAGAATTTCACCAATAAAACTTTTTCTACTTGGTCCAATCAAAACAGGAAATCCTAAAGATTTAAAAGCCATTATATTTTTTATAATCTCGATATTTTCTTTTAATCCTTTACCAAAACCAATTCCTGGATCTAAAATTATATTCTCTTTTTTTATTCCTGAATTAAGGGCATAATTTATCCTCTCTTTAAAAAATTCTAATATGTCTGAAATTAAATCCTTATAATAATTTTCTGGTGGTTTTCCTCCCTTCCCATCAATAGAATGCATTATAACAACTGGTACATTATATTTTTTTATTAATTCAACCATCTTTTCACTTTTTCTTAATCCCCAAACATCATTTATCATATTTGCACCAATATGAAGCGCTTCTTCAGCAACTTCAGGTTTACTTGTATCTACTGAAATAGGAACATCAATTTCTTTAACCATTCTTCTTAAAACTGGAAGAACTCTTTTTTTCTCTTCTTCAACGCTCACCTCCTCTGAATCTGGTCTTGTCGATTCACCACCAATATCAATTAAATCTGCTCCCCATTCAACAAGAAGAGTAGCATAGTTTAATGCATTATCAATATATCTATCTCCATATAATCCATCTCCAGAAAAAGAGTCTGGAGTAAGGTTAACAATCCCCATGATATAGGTCTTCTTTCCCCATTCAAAAATTCTATCTTTAATTTTTGTATTAAATATTTTTTGTGGAAAAAGAATTCTTTCAAGTTCTTCTGCAAGATCTTTTAGTCCAAAAGGTTGCAATTTAAGTTTTGGTATCAAATTTTTGTAATGATTCAATGTTCCTATTAATATGCACTTCGATTTACCAGATGAAAGATTGTATGTATCATGTGGTAGGGCACAATCTCCACCTAAAGATAAAATCTCCTGCTTTAAAATGTTTGCTCCTCTATTATCTATATCATCAACTTTAATTATTCTTAATATCATCTTATCTTTCATAATTGAAATTCCAACTGGGTGAACATTTAATTTTTCTAAATATTTTTCTATTTCTTCATCTTTTAAATTTATCTCTCTTACTTTAAAACTCATTTTTTCCTTTTGAAATTAGCATTAAAAATTCGCTTCTTGTTGAAGCATATTTCTCAAATCCACCCCTTATTGCAGAAGTAACAATTAAACTCCCCATCTTTTTAACCCCTCTCATAACCATGCAGAGATGCTCTGCCTCAATGACAACACCAACTCCAAGTGGATTGACCTCTTCAAAAATTATATCTGCAATCTCACTTGTCATTCTCTCCTGAAGTTGTGGTTTTCTTGCAACAATATCAACAACACGAGCAATTTTTGAAATTCCGACAAGTTTTTTTCCTGGAATATAACCAACATGTGCTTTTCCAAAAAATGGTAAGAAGTGGTGCTCACACATTGAGAAAAAAGATATGTTTCTCAATATAACCATCTCATGATGTTTCTCTTCAACAAATCCATTTTTTAGGTGTTCTCTTGGATTTTCATAAAGCCCTTTAAAAATCTCTTCATACATATCTGCAATTCTTTCAGGAGTTTCTTTTAATCCTTCTCTATTTTTATCCTCACCTATTGCTTCAATAATTAATTCAACTGCTTTTTTTATCTTATCTTTATCAAACAACTCTTTTCACCTCACCATTAATTATCACATATTTTATAAAATTCATACCAACAAAATATGGTATTTTTTTATATGAATCAAGATCAAAAATAAGAAGGTCTGCTCTTTTGTTTTTTTCTATTGAACCAACTTCATTATGAATTTTCAAAGCATAAGCAGAATTTATTGTAGATGAATTTATTGCCTCTTCAATTGTTAACTCTTCTCTTATTATTGATAGAGATATTATTAAAGGAAAGTTGAGTGAAGGTGATGTGCCTGGATTGAAATCAGTAGATATAGATAAAGGAACTCCTGAATCAATAATCTCTCTTCCTCTTTTTGGCTCTCTTGAAAAGATTAATCTCTCAAGAGGAAAAATAATTCCAACAATGTTCTTTTCACCAAATTCATAAAGTTTTTCCTCATCTGTTAAATCAATATGAGATACTGAGTTAACATTGTATTTTATTGCAAGATCTGCTCCTCCAATATTATTGAATTGATCGATGTGTAGTGAAATATTAAAACCTAAATTTTTACCTCTCTCTAAAATCTTATCCCCTATATCCAAATCAAAAGCCCCTAACTCAATAAATATATCAATATTTTGACTTAAATTTTTCTCTATTATATATGGCAAAATATCAAATAGTTTTTTTAAAAAAATATTTTTATCTTCATCTTCGGGCAAAAGATGAAGAAGAAATGTTGGTATGATTTTTACGAAACTTTCTTCTCTTAATTTATTTATAATTTCTAAAAGAGTTAATTCTTTATCAATATCTAAACCATATCCACTTTTTATTTCAAAAGTTGTAATTCCATAAGATATTCCTGAGTTTAGTTTTTTTCTTGTTTCTTCAATTAATTTTTCTTGAGAAATTAAAAATGTATCCTTTCTTGTTTTATTTATTCCGCCACCCCTTTTCTGTATTTCAAGATAACTTACTCCCTGTAATCTTAATAAAAACTCCTCCTCTCTTGAACCACCAAAAATAAGATGTGTATGTGGATCAATAAACCCTGGTAGAACAATATTTTCATTTTTTAGATCTATCTCTGAATCTCCTCTATATAGATCTCTTATTTTTTCATTTGTTGAAAAATCATAAATCTCCCCATTTTTTATAGCAATTGCACCATTATTAATAACTAAAATATCTTTTAATGTTTTTCCTTTTTTTGGATAGGGTGGTTCAGGTGTTACTATCTCTTTTATATTATAAATTAATAGATCAACGGATTCTTTCATCAATCACATTTTGAGTAACCACAATTAGGGCAGGTCCAACATCCCTCTAAACTGATCATAATTCCTCCACATTCAGGACATATTGGCGACTCTATCCCCTCAATAATTTGAGGTTTTTCTTCTTTTGGTTTTTCTTCAAAAATTTTCTCTTCTGTGAAACTTAATTTTTTCTTCTCTTCTGTCTTCATTGATAGATATTTTTCAACTGCTTTTGCTATAGCATCAGCACAGGAGAGAATTTTTTCTCCATCCTGCCATATAGGATTGGGGCATCTTATGCCTTTAAGTTGTTCAATAATTGGTTCTGGTGAAACGCCAGATCTTAGAGCGAGAGAAACAAGCCTTGAAATTGCTTCTGTCTGAGAAGCAGCGCAACCTCCTGCTTTTCCAAGAGTTGAAAATACTTCACATATTCCATTTTCATCTTCATTTATTGTGACATAAAGATTTCCACAACCTGTTTTCATTTTTATGGTTGCACCATAGGTAATTATAGGTCTTGGTCTTGGAGTTAATTTACTCTCTCTTTTTTCTTCTTTTTCCTCTTTACCTTTAATCAGAACCTGAACCTCTTTTGATCTATCTCTATAGATAGTTACTCCTTTAAGGCCCAATTCATAAGCCATAAGGTATATTTTCTTGACATCTTCAACTGTTGCTTCATTCCTTAAATTAACTGTTTTAGATACAGCATTATCAACATATTTCTGGAATGCTGATTGAATTTTTAAATGCCATTCAGGTTCTATATCATGAGCAGTAACAAAAATTTTTCTTATATCTTCTGGGATATCTTCAAAATGTTTGACACTTCCCTCCTCACAAATTCTCTCCATCAATTCTTCAGAATATATTCCTCTTTCCTTTAACTCTTTTTCAAATAGTGGATTTGTTTCATACCACTCTCCTATTGCAACCTGTCTTTTATATGCAAGTGCAAATATGGGTTCAATTCCAGAAGAACATCCTGCAATAATACTTATTGAACCTGTTGGAGCAATTGTTGTAATTGTTGCGTTTCTTACTTTTTTTCCATTTTTTTCATGGACACTTCCTTTCCATGCTGGAAATGTACCTCTTAAATCTGCGAGTTCTTCTGATTTTTCCCACCCTTTTTTACTTATAAATGACATCAACTCTTCTGCTATTTTTGTTGCCTCTTCTGAATCATAAGGTATTTTTAATTTTATTAATAAATCTGCGAAACCCATAATTCCAAGACCTATTTTTCTGTTTAATTTTGTCATCTCTTCAATTTTTTGAAGTGGGTATCTGTTTATATCTATGACATTATCAAGAAAATGAACCGCTATCTGTACTACTTTACCTAATCTATCATAATCAATTTTTCCATCTTTAACAAACTTTGAAACATCAATAGAGCCAAGGTTGCAGGATTCATAAGGTAACAGAGGTTGTTCACCACAGTCCAGACTTAATATTCCATTTGTTACCCAGGTGTATTTTGGTGGTGCTTTAATATCAAAAACTTCTTCTTCTCCATCATATTTAATCTCAATTATTTCCTGGAATTCATAATTTTTAAGGGTTTTGTAAGTTTTTTTATCTTTTATAAGTGATTCAAATTTATCTTTCTTTTTACCAATGAAACCAATCCTCTCATTAAATAAAACTGCTCTTTCGCCAGAAATAATCAATCTATTAGTTCCTTTTGTAAAATATTCCTTACCTTTTATATTTTTAAACTCCTCTTCTTTTTCTTTTGTCAATGTTGAAGGTATCCCAAAAAGTAAAAGTATAATTTGAACTTGTCTAAGAAGAGAAATTGATGTTGAGGATAAAGAAATCGTAACTGTCCCGCTTGTTTCATAAACTGAACCATCAGAAGAGAATAGACCCCTTAAAACTCCTCTTAATGGCTCAATACCTTTTGATAATAATTCTTGAGGTATTTCCTTGAATTCGCTTTTAGATTTTTCAATATTAAATAATCCTTTAATCTTGTTTGCAAATTCTTTTCTATGAGTATCAACTATATATTGTCTTTCTCTTGTTATAGTGTAAGATGAACCGGAATATTTTTTAAGGATTGGAGAAAAATAATTTTTTAAATAAGGATCATTTCCAACATGTAAAGAAAAATGATTTGAAGTACTCAATGATCCATCGCCAAGATAATATCCAATAAGTTCGTAATATTCAATATCAATTTCCTTTTCCTCAGAGGTTATTACTGGATTTAAAGGAACATAAATTTTATCATTAACCTTAATTTCTTTTAACATTTTCCAACCATTTTTAGTATAAAATTTATGATCTTCTGTAACACTTATGGTTAAACCAGATTTTAATTTCACTTTATATACTTTTTTTATTCCATTATTTATTACTTTCTCTATGCTATTCCAGGAATCACCACTCCAAACAAACATTCCCTCCTTAAGGTCCTTCGCTTTTACAACTCCTTTGTCTGTTACAACTAAAGTGTCACCAACTACGCAGGGATTTGTTGATTCTATCTCACCAATATGAGGGGTAGGATTTGCCTTGTTGATATTATCAATAAAAATTATCCCTGGGTCTCCAGTTTTCCAAGCATGTTCAACTATTAAATCAAAAACTTCTCTTGCTCTTAATTTCTTTACAACTCTTCCATCTCTTGGATTTATTAATTCATACTCTTCATCATTAAAATATTTTTTCATAAAATAGTCAGTCACTGCTACTGATATATTAAAGTTTGTTAAAAAACCTGGCTTATCTTTGCTGGTTATGAAATCAATTATATCTGGGTGGTCTATTCTTAATATACCCATATTTGCCCCTCTTCTAACACCACCCTGTTTTATTGTGTCTGTTGCTTTATCAAAAACTTCCATAAATGATATTGGGCCAGATGCAACTCCCATAGTTGATTTAACAATATCCCCTTTTGGCCTCAATCTTGAAAACGAAAACCCCGTGTTATGTATAACTACTAATCCATTTATTCCTGCAAGATAATTATTATTTTTCTCAACTGTAAAATCATAAAATTCACCTTCATATTTTCCAGTTTCTATTTTTTTCACTTCTTTTAAAGTTGGCAAAATTAATTTTAATTTTGTTAATTTTTCTTTGGTTTCCTCATTCAAACTTAACTTTAAAATCTCATCGATTAAATTTAAAACTTTATTTAAATTAACAATATTTTTCTCTTTCCATCTTGAAAGAAAGAACTTTTTATTTCCAACTTTAATTGATTTTCTATGAATTTCAGTTGTATTAGTTTTAATTCCAATTTCATTAAGTATTTTTTCAAATAAACTAAATGGTAAATTTCCTTTTTTAGAAGAATGTGAAGTTTTGATATGTTCTTGAATTCTTTTTAATCTTTCTTTATTTTTAAGATATTTACCAACTGTATTGTAAAATTTGCTAATTTCATCAACTCCTGTAATATAAATCTCCCAAATAAAACTCCAATTATTTTTTCTTGGTTTTCTTCTTCTTATTGAAAATTTAAAACCCAGCAGTGATAGAAGATAAACTAAATCATCTTTCATAAATTGACTTGCTGTTGAAAAACTTATACTTTTTTTATTTTTATCAACATATCCATCAGAATCGATCAATCCAGCCAAAAATGAAAAAATATTCTCAATATCACTTTTATAAATATAATTTGGAATTTTTATATTAAAGGTTTTACTGCCGGGCTTTGTTCCTGTTAGTTCTATTATTTTTTCGATTAAAGTGTTATCATAAATTGTTAAAATATAATTATTTTTGCTTCTTTTATCTCTCTGTATTGAATAATCTTTGTTAATTAATCTTTTTATAACTTTATTAATCTCCTCTAAAAAATCTTTTGATGAATCAAAAAATCTAATTCTTAATCCATTTTTTGTTTTTGATAACGAACCATCTCCCAAAAAATAACCAATAAGATAAGATAAATCTTTTAATTTTTCATCTTCATTTTTTTCAAAAATGTAATTTTCAATTAACGATTCATTTGGCCCAACAATTAAATCTCCAACTTCTATCTCTTCTGCTTTTTTCTCAACAATTTCTCCATCTTTAAAAATAAGAAATGGATGCCAATTTGAAGTTGTAATTTCTGTGTTTCCCTCAAGAGTTATAGTATAACTATTTTCTTTTGGTATATTATATTTCCATATTTTTGATATTTTATCTTTTTCAAATTTACATGTTTTTGGATTAAAAGATAAAGTTTGTATATTTAAATCTTCTATACTAATATACTTTCCATTTGGAGGAAAAAATTCCTCCCTTCTTTTATCTAAAAGAAGTTTCTCATAGATTTTATCAATCTCTTCTAATCCACAAAAAGAAGTTATAACTTTTGAACCTTTTCTTATGCATCCACCGCCTGATTGGTGGATTAAGGCTGCGTATTTAACTGCATCAAAGATTTCAGTTAAAGAATCTCCTACAGGTAGGACAAAACAGTTATGCACTCCTACAAAATTTGCAACATAAGTATGTTTTTCTTCAACTTCAAGATTATATACTCTATAACCTTTTTCTTTTTTTACTTTTTTAATCTCTGTTATTGGAAAAAGTAAATATCCTTCTTTTAATTTATAAACTTTTCTTGAGAAATTTTCATTATATTCACCTTTATTTCCAAAAACTTTTCTTATAAAATCAACATTATCATTTTTTATATCTATTCTATAAGTTTCATTTTTACTTAATTTATGTTTAAAAACTCTAATTGAGGGAACAACCCCTGATCTAAGCAAAATCTGATAAATTTGATACATTAAAGTTTTATTTGCTAAGGTTAAACCTGAATTAAATTTCCTTTTTTCTTTGTAAAGAAAACCATCACCTAAAAATATTCCCTTAATAAGTTCTTCCTGTTTATCTATAGGTAAAGTTAACATCCAGTTTGGTAATTTTTTATTTTTAAAGTTTATGCCAATAAGATTTTCTAAAAAATTTGCAATTAATATTGAGAAAAATCTTAATGTAATCCAGTTTCCATGATTTGATTTTTTGATAGAAGGTTCAATTCCGAAAATTTCAACTATTAAATTTCTTAAATCATCTATTTTTTCATTTTCATTTACATTAAAAGTAAATCTAATCCCTCCACTTTTATCTATATTTCCCTCACTTATATAATAGCCAATGAATCTTAAAAATTTTTTGTCAATTTTTATCGTATTCTTTATTGCAATTGTTCTATAATCTCTTCTCTCGCCTTCATTTTTTATACTCCTTTCCCTTACAATACCCTTTTCAATTAAATCTCCTTTTTCTAAAATTTTTATGTCCTTTATATAATCATCAAGATTAATTTCATTAACATCTATTTCATATTTAGGATAAGAAATTACAACATAATCTCCCTTTTTTAAATCTTCTGCTTTTATCCATCTTATTTTATCTTCTCCATTTTTTAAACCAAGGATTGGATGCTCTTTAGTTACTTTTAAAGTTGGAGATGGTAATTTTGAAATTTTTATCTTTAGAATTGAATAATCTCTTCTTACAAATTTATCTATTACTCTTCTATACAATCCATCACTTGTCAAAACTAAATTATTTATTTCTATATCTTTAATTTTTTTATATCCTTCTGGAGTAATAATTTCCTGATCTCCTAAAAAACAGGCTGAGAGCTGGCCTAATTCTCTTCCAGCGTTCATAAGGGTTGGAGAATTGGGAATAAACTCAAGATTTACCATTACATCTAAAAAATTTTCATAAATCTTTTCAATATCGACATCTTTACTGTAAATCCTATCAACATTAGAAATTACTCTTGCAACTCTTTCAAACATCTCAAAGGGAGTTTCTATAACTTCACCTTTCTCATTTTTCTTTAAATATCTCTTCTCCAGTACAAGTTTAGCCTGAGGAGTAAGATTTATGTTTTTATCCATTATAACCTCCTAAATTTCTTCTTTTATTTTAATTTACAACCCTGAACTCTTTAAGTCAATACAAAAGAAACTCTCTTCAAATAATAAATTTTAATATAAAAAAGGAATTAATCTATATTTTACCCTTTTTATATAATTTTTATATTGAGGAAATAAATTTATTAACATTTTCTCCTCGAATTTCATCTTTAAAATATAAAGAATAATCATCATTACTGCACAAATCATATTCCAAAAAAATGGGAAAACAAGAAAAGTACCAACTGTCATTATGATTGAGAAGAGATAAATTGGATGTCTTATAATTGAATATATTCTATACAACATCCAATAAATGAAAAACCATAAAATCCAGATTATTAAAATTTAAAAATCATCTACTTCAAAAATCTCGGGATAGGCAAATCTTTCATTGTAAGTAATCCTGGTTTTGCATCATAAACAATTGGAATCATATTAACAGCAATTGAAATTGTTGCAACTCCACCAGCAATTTCTGGCTTATTTATAAAATTTATTGGAGGGTCACCTTCAATTTTGATATAATCACCTGTCTCAACTCCTTCAAGTTGAGGTAAAACCTGTTGAGGATGCTCAAGAACAATTTTTTCAATCCCATCAACAAAACCTCTTGCAATATGTCTGCAACCAGCAACCATTCCTTTTTTAACCTCAACATACTTTGTTTTTCTTAAAACATTTGAAATGATCGGTTCTCTTGTCTCAATTATCCTATCAATTTTCCATGAAAGAGCATCTGCAATCATGTTGATTGATTCTGGAAATCCAAAATGACCAACAATCTCGCCGCTTTTTATTCCTTCTTCAAACTCTTTTAATGTTGTTCCAACTCCCTGAGTTTTCATAACAGTTGGTCCATAGGGAGAAAGGTCATTTACTCTTTTAGCATAAATTCTGTCAATCTTTTTCATAACACCCGTTAATGTTATTATCAATGTATCAAGCACAAACCCAGGATTAACTCCAGTACCAAGAATCGATACACCATTTTCTCTTGCAAGTTCGTCAAGAGAATCTGCAAGTTTTTTATTTGCTACCCATGGATAAGACATCTCCTCTGCAATTGTTATCACATTAATTTTATTTTTTAATATTGGTACAATTTCAGGATAAACATCAGATACCCTTGACGAAGTTGCGTGTAAAAAAACATCAACATTTTTTTCAAAAATTTTATCAAAAGAACTACTTATTTTTATACCTAAGTTTCTCCCATCTAAAAGTTCTCCAACATCCATCCCCTCCCTCTCTTTCCTTTTAGATATAACACCAACTAAATTAAGAGACTCTTTTTCTAAAATCAAAGAGATAATTCCAGTTCCCATTGAACCTGTTCCATAAACTGCAACATTATAACTTTTCATCATTCCTCCTCAAACCACTTTAAAATTAAATTTTTATATTGTTTTGATTTTAATAAATTTGATATGGACTTGTTAAGTTCATATCTTAAATCATCACTATCTTCTCTTAAAACCATTGTTAATCCCTGATTAAAAACATTTACTTTTATAAATTTATTTTCATCAAGAGAATAAATATCAAGTAAAACTTTTTCAATCAAAATTGCATCAACATCTCCATTCTCAAGTGATTTTATACTTTCTTTATAATTTTTATATGGAATTTTTTCAAGATTTTTTACATTTTTTACCAATTCCTCAGAAAAGGTGTAAAGAGATAAAATCAATTTTTTATCAGTTAAATTTTCTATTGATTCAACAGGATTATCAATTCTTGAAATTAAATAAAGTGACATATCAAAGTATGGTTCAGTAAGAGAAATCCCTTCTGGATATTTATATACAATTGGATAACCTCCAATTAAAATATCCACTTCACCACTCTTCAACTTATCAAATGAATCAAGGTCAATTTCAATATAATTTGGTTTATAATTAATCTCTTTTAAACATAAATCCAGAAAATCTATATTAAAGCCCTTTAATTTATCTTCTTCTTTATAAGAAAATGGTGGATATTCAGTATAAACTCCAATATTTAAAATTTTTTGTTCTTTTTTACACGAATAACTTAGAAAAATAAAAATGATTATTAAAATTAAGAAAAGTTTTCTCATAAGTCTAAATTATAAAACAAATTCCTTTGATACAAAATGTTCTTTCTCAAAAATCACTCCTTCAAATTGCAAAATTTTAATCTTTAGGTCAGGTCTATCACCAAAATTTCCAACATTTAAATCACTTTTTATAACTCTATGGCAAGGTATAAGAATGGGGAAAGGATTTTTTGCCAAAGTTGTACCAATGGCTCTATATGCCCTATCTTTTCCAATAAGTTCACTCAATCTTTTATATGTAGTTACCTTGCCTCTTGGAATTTCAACTAATTTATTAAGGACTCTCTTTTGTAAACTACCTAAATTATCCATATATAAAAATGATAAATCAAATTTCTCTAAATCTCCATAAAAATATTTTTTTATCATTTCTGATATGTAATTTTCTTTTTCAAATGAATTTATGGATGTTTTATCAAATATTTCGGTTTTTAAAATCTTCCTTTTCTCTTCATCAAAAATAACTCTTAATTTTATAAATTCTAAATTAACGAAAAATTCTTTATAATCCAATCTCCTCTCCAATCTCTTTCATGAATTCAAGAGCAATTTCTATAAATTTTTCAAGTGGAATATTCAATTCACTCTCACATGTTTTTATCTGTTCTCTATCTGCTCCTCTTGCAAACTCTTTCGTTTTAAATTTTTTCATTACTGAACTTAATTTTACACTGCTTATTTTTTTATCAGGCATAACAAGAGAAGTTGCAACAATTAAACCTGATAATGGATCTGCAGCATAAAGTGATTTTGCCATAAGAGAATCTCTTTTAATACCATGTCTTTCATTATGAGATGCAACAGCATTTGTAAATTCATCATCAAATCCAATGCTTTTTAAAAATTCTGCACCTATGAGTGAATGTTTATATGGATCACCTTTTGTTTCAGAATAATCAATATCATGTAAAATACCACAGAGTTCCCATCTATTTTCATCTTCTTTAAAATATTTTGCAAGCCCTTTCATAATTGCACCAACAGAAATTGAATGGTAGACAAGATTAATATCATTCAATTTTTCTTTTATCAATTTAATTGCTTCATCTCTATTCATTTTTTACCTCCACAATCATTGAAATTTCAATTGCAGCATTTAAAGGTAAACTCATTACACCAACAGCAATTCTTGAATGTTTACCCTTATCACCAAATATATCAATAAGAAGGTCACTTGCTCCATTGATAACTTTTGATTGTTCACTAAATGTATCTGTTGAATTTACATATCCTTCAACCTTTACTATTCTAACAACATTATCAAGATTTTTTATTAAACCTTTAAGATTTGATAGAAGTTTAATTAAACATTTTTTGCTCTCCTCATAACCTTCTTCTGTTGTTAAATCTTTTCCAAGTTTTCCTTTTTTATCAGATATAACACCAGATAAAAAAACAAGATTACCAGATTTTACACATGGTAGATATGAAGCAAGGGGAGGAGTAGTTTCTATTAAAGAATAACCAAGTTCTTTAATTTTTTCCTCAATCATAACTTCCCTCCATAAATAAATTATTATCTAATTTAATAAAAAATTCATCAATGCAAAACCAATTTTCAATTGAACCATGAAGTGTATTTATATTTTTAATTCCTGCCTTTTGATGAAGCATATCTTTCACATTTTGCAAAATATCTTCCATAAACTAAATTTTAACATATTATTTTTGTTATAATTTAATAAAAATATGAATGAAAAAATTGCAGTTGTTGATGATGAAATTGATATACTTGAATTGATTAAAATAAATCTTAAAAAATCAGGTTATATTCCATTTGTTTTTCAAAAAGGAGAGGAGTTCTTAGATTTTCTTGAAAAAAATATTGTTGATTTAACAATTATTGATCTTATGTTGCCAGATATGGATGGGTTAGAAATTTTAAAGAAAATAAAGGAGAATAAGAAAAATCTTCCTGTAATAATATTAACTGCAAAAGGTGATGAATTTGATAGAGTTCTTGGTTTAGAAATTGGTGCTGATGATTATATAGTTAAACCTTTTTCAATAAGAGAATTGATAGCAAGAATTAAAGCAGTTTTAAGAAGAGTTAACTTAATTGAAGAAGAAAAAGATATTATCAAAATAGATGAAGATTTCTTAATTTATCCAAAAAGATTTGAAGTTTTAATTAATAATGAAAAAATAAATTTAACATCAACTGAGTTTAAAATTCTTTTGATTTTAATAAAAAATATGGGTAAGGTTCTCTCAAGAGATGAAATTCTTGATAAATTATGGGGTATTGATAAAGTTGTAGTTGATAGAACAATTGATGTTCACATAAAAAATTTGAGAGATAAACTCAAAGATTATAAATATCATATTAAAAATATAAGAGGAGTAGGATATAAATTTGAAATTTAAAAGAGAAATATTAAAGAGATTAATTATAACAACTTTATTAACAACTCTCACTCCTTTAATTCTAATTCTATCAATAACTTCAATTTATATAAGAGATAATTCTATAAAGATATATGAATCAAACCTTCTTGAAATTGCTTATACTCTTGAACCTGTAATCAAAGAGAAAATTTTTAATAAAGAAGAAAATAAAATTGATGAATATGTTAAATCTTTAAAATTAGAAAAAGGGTATAGGTTAACAATAATAAAACCCGATGGAGTTGTACTTGGAGATTCAATTCTAAATCCTCTGGATATGGAAAAACACAACACAAGAGAAGAAGTAATTGAAGCGCTTAATGGAGAGATTGGAAAATCAATAAGATATAGCACTTCAACAAAAGAAGATATGCTTTATATTGCACTCCCAATTTATGATTCATTGAATACAATAGTTGGAATTATAAGAGTAAGTTTTTCTTTAAAAGAATTAAATAGTTTAATCATTAAAACTATCTTAAATATAATATTAATCTCTTTGATAGGATTATCTATTGGAATAATTTTATCATTCTATTATTCAAAATATTTCATCTCAGCAATGAATGAAATAAAAATTTTCTTAAAAGAATTATCAAGAAAAAATTATAGTAAAAGAATATTTATTAAAAAACAGGATGAATTTGGTGAAATAGGCCACTATCTTAATATATTAAGTAGTGAAATAGAAGAAAGCATGAAATCTTATGAAATAGAAAAAGATAAAATAAATACAATACTTTCATCAATTGAAGAAGGGGTCCTTCTATTAGATTCAAATGGATTTATAAAAATGAGTAATCAAATTTTTGAACAGATAGTAAAGGAAAGGGATATTATCGATAAATACTACTGGGAAGTTATAAAAAGTATTGAAATAGTTGAATTCATTAAAAATATTCTAAAAACAAAAGAAAAATTAATGAAGGAAGTTTTTATCAATAATAAAAATTATGTAATTAAAGGATTTTATCTTGAGTCAATTAATGAATTTTTGTTTACATTTTTTGATGCTTCATTGGTTAAAAAAGTTGAAAAGGTGAAAAGAGATTTTGTAAGAGATGCTTCTCATGAATTAAAAACGCCTCTTACTGCGATAAAGGGTTTTTTGGAAACTCTTGAAGAAGATTTTGATAAAAAATATATCGAAATAATCAAAAGAAATGTTGAAAGAATGATAAATATAATAAATGATTTATTAACTCTTTCAAATCTTGAGGATAAAGATATTAAATTGGAAATTACTGAATTTGATTTCTTAGAGATGATAAATAATATTATTAAGATATTTTCAAAACAACTAAAGGAGAAAAAATTAGATATTAAAGTAGATGCAGACAACTTTAACACAAAAATGAAAGGTGATATCTATAAACTTGAACAGGTCTTTATAAATTTAATTGATAATGCAATAAAATATACAGAAAAAGGAGAAATTAAAATAAATTATATGAAAGATAAAAATGTTGTTATAGAAGTTATTGATACAGGAATAGGAATACCTGAGGAACATCTTGATAGAATTTTTGAAAGATTTTATGTTGTTGATAAATCGAGATCAAGAAAACTTGGTGGCACTGGTCTTGGCTTATCGATAGTTAAGCATATAATAGTTTTACATGGTGGGAAAATTGATGTTAAAAGCAGGGTAGGAGAAGGTAGCAAATTTATAATAACTCTTCCTCAATAAATTAACAGAATCTTAACAAAATTTTTATACCTAATTAACTGAGAGATTTTATAGTTTAAATAGAAGAACTTTTAAGGAGGTGTAAATGAAAAAGTTCTTATTAAGTTTAATTTTAGTAGGTTTAATCTTCTCTTCTATCTTTGTTTTTTATGGATGTAAAAAAGAAGAGAAGCCAGTTGAACTTCTTGGTGCTGGTGCTACATTCCCACAGCCACTCTACAATAAATGGTTCGATATCTATTACACAAAAACAAATCAGTTAGTCAAAGTCAATTATCAGGGCATAGGATCTGGTGGTGGAATTCAACAATTATTAGAAAGAGTTGTTGATTTTGGTGCATCCGATGCATTTATGAGTGATGATGAGTTAAAAAATGCTCCAGCAGATATTATCCATATTCCAACTGCACTTGGTGCTGTTGTTATTACTTATAATCTTCCAGAAAATCCAAAATTGAAATTCACAGGAGAATTGATAGCAGATATTTTTATGGGAAAAATAACAAAATGGAATGACCCAAGAATTAAAGAATTAAATCCAGATATAAATTTGCCAGATTTAGATATAACAGTTGCACATAGGTCAGATGGAAGCGGAACAACTTATGTTTTTAGTGACTATCTTTCAAAAGTAAGTACAACATGGGAAAAAGAGATGGGAACAGGTAAATCATTAAACTGGAAAGTAGGACTTGGTGGAAAAGGGAATGCTGGAGTTGCAGGTATTGTTCAACAGACATCTGGAGCAATTGGATATGTAGAATTAATTTATGCAGAACAAAATAATATGAAATATGGATTAATAAAGAATAAAAGTGGAAACTTTATAGAACCAAGCCTTGATTCAATTTCAAAAGCAGCAAGTGTTACTATACCCAAAGATACAAGAGTATCAATAGTTAATAGTGATAATCCTCAAGGTTATCCAATTTCAAGTTTTACCTGGATTTTAGTTTATAAGGAACAAAATTATGGTGGAAGAGATATAAATAGAGTAAAAGCACTTGTAAATCTTCTGAAATGGATAAATAGTGAAGGACAAAATTATAACGAGCAACTTCTATATGCAAAAATTCCAGATGAAGTTAAAAAAATAAATGAAGAGAATATCAAAAGTATTACTTTCTCTGGAAAACCAGTTGATTAAATAGTATAAATAAAGTTATGAGAAAAGACAGGGCTTTTAGATTTTTACTTCTTTTATCAGGATTTTTGATAATAATACTTCTTTCAGGAATATTTTTAAGCCTTGTCTTTTCTTCAATTCCATCAATTAAAGAGTTTGGCATTAATTTTCTTTTTTCAAAAAATTGGGATCCTGTAAATAATAAATTTGGTGCACTTCCTTTTATTATAGGAACACTTCTCACCTCAGTTCTATCTCTTTTAATTTCAATTCCTTTTTCACTATCTATTTCAATTTTTTTGAGTGAAATTTTGAAAAATAGAACTATCTCAAAAATTTTCCAAACTTTTGTTGAATTGATTGCTGGTATACCATCAGTTATTGTTGGACTTTGGGGTCTTTTTATTCTCGCACCAATTATAAGAAACATTCAAACTAAATTTGGTATTCAACCTATTGGAGTTGGAATTTTTACTGCCTCAATAATTTTATCAATAATGATTATTCCTTATTCTGCATCAATTGGAAAAGAAGTTATATCACTTGTTCCAAATGAAGTAAAAGAAGGCGCAATCTCTTTAGGTGCAACAGAATTTGAAACTCTTAAAGGAGTTATTCTTCCATTTTCTTTCAGAGGAATTTTTGCTGGGTTTTTATTATCATTTGGAAGATCTTTTGGAGAGACAATGGCTGTAACAATGGTTATAGGAAATGCAAATAGAATACCAACAAATATCTTCTCCCCTGGACAAACAATGGCAAGTTTGATTGCAAATGAATTTACTGAAGCAACAACTAAACTCTACACTTCTTCTCTTATTCAAATAGGATTAATTCTTTTTCTTATATCAATGTTGATAAATATTTTTGGAAGATTGATAATAAGAAGGTTTAGTTATTAAAATGTATGAATATAACATTAAAAAAAGAGAGTTAAACAATAAATTTTATATATTCTTTGTCTCTTTGTTTTCTTATTTATCTATAATCCCTCTTTTTTTAATTATTTATTTTGTATTAATAAGAGGTTTTAAATATATAAATTTAAAATTTATATTTTCAATGCCAAAGCCTATGGGAGAAATAGGTGGAGGTATATTCAATTCAATCATTGGTAGTTTTATAATAGTTGGAATTGCAGCATTAATCTCAATTCCAATAGGAATTTTTGTTGGTGTTTTATTATCTGAATATAAAGGAAAAAAATTTATTGAAGTGGTTAAAGTGCTTGTAGATACGCTTCAGGGAATTCCTTCTATTGTTATTGGCATAATTGCTTACTTATGGATAGTTAAACCATTAAAACACTTTTCAGCACTATCAGGAAGCATCGCCTTATCTTTTATAATGTTACCTCTTGTCATTAAAGCAACAGAGGAAGTTTTAAATTTGGTTCCGATAGAAATTAAAGAAGCTGCCTATGCATTAGGTGCTCCATACCATAAAATAGTTTTTAAAGTTCTTCTTCCATCAGGTTTTGTTGGAATATTGACAGGAATAGTTCTTGGAATTTCAAGAATTATGGGTGAAACTGCTCCACTTCTTTTTACTGCTTTTGGTAATCAATTCTTAAATTTAAATATATTGAAACCAATGAACACAATACCATATTTAATCTATGTTTATGCAACAAGTCCATATAAAGATTGGCACAATCAGGCATTTGCTGCATCAACAATTTTGATTATAATTGTATTATCTATAAACTTGTTTGGAAGATTTATGGAGAAAAAATGGAAAATGTAATTTTAAAAATTATAAATTTAAATGCCTATTATGGAGAACAAAAGGTCTTAAAAAATATCAACCTTGAAGTTTATGAGAATAATGTCACTACAATTTTGGGTCCTTCTGGTTGTGGAAAAACAACTTTAATAAGATGTATAAATAGACTTCACGAATTATCTCCTGGTGCAAGAATTGATGGACAAATTCTATTAAAAGATATTGATTTATATCAAATTGATCCAATGATTGCGAGACAGAAAATTGGAATGGTATTTCAAAAACCAAATCCTTTTCCAACAATGACAATTTATGATAATGTAATCGCAGGTTATATTCTAACTGGAACTAAATTATCAAAAGAGGAAAAAGATAAAATTGTTGAAGAATCTTTAAAAAAGAGCGGGCTCTGGGAAGAAGTTAAAAATAATTTATTTAAAAGAGGCATATTTCTTTCTGGAGGACAACAACAAAGATTATGTATCGCAAGAGCACTTGCAATGAAGCCAGATATTTTGCTTTTAGATGAACCAACTTCTGCTCTTGATCCTGTTGCAACTAAAATTATTGAGGAACTTATAATAGAACTTAAAAAAAGTGTTACAATTTTATTAGTAACTCATAACATTGGACAGGCAGGTAGAGTATCAGATTACACTGCATTTTTCTATCTTGGTGAATTGGTCGAATTTGGTAAAACAACAGAAATGTTTACTGTTCCAAAGAATAAAAAAACCGAAGAATATTTAATTGGAAAAATTGGATAGAAAGGAGTGAATATGAGTGAGATTTTAGAAAGAAAAATAGTTGATTTGAAAGAAAAGATTTCAAATCTTGTATATCTTGTTAAAGACCAGATTGAAAAATCTTTTCTTGGTTTAAAAGAGAGAAATAAAGATATTTGTAAAGAAGTAATAGAAAAAGATGATTATATTGATCAATATTCAATGGATATAGAAAAAGATTGTCTTGAGACAATTGCAACTCAAGACCCAAAGGCTGAAAATTTAAGAATTATAAGTGCAATTTTATTCGCAAATATTGATCTTGAAAGAATGGCTGACCATTGTGTTGATATTGCAGAGATAACAATGACTATTGCAGATGAACCACTTTTAAAACCACTAATTGATCTCCCAAGAATGAAAGATATATGTATTCAGATGCTTTTAGATTCTTTAAAAGCGTTTTTAAATAGAGATCTTGAACTTGCAAGAAAATCTATTGATATGGATGATATAATTGATGATCTTAATGATCAAATTTTTAGAGAACTTTTAACTTATATGCTTGAAGATGCAAGAAATATTAAAAGAGCAAATGCACTTCTTCAGATAAGTCAACATTATGAAAGAATTGGAGATCATGCTACAAATTTATGTGAAAGAGCAATCTATGCTTATGAAGGTCAGTTAATTAAAACTAATCCTCACAAAACAAGATATTAAATTATAACTAATTGTTTTCCTCTTTTTTGTTATCTTCTTTTTTCTCTTTTTCAATATACTCTCTAATTTTTTTCTCTTCCCACTCTTTGCCAAGTAAAAAGGTGTTTACAAGTTGAAAAAGTAAACCCATGCCCCAGAAAGCAGTAACCCATAACCATGATCTTCCAATAAAATAAATAAAAACAACATTCATGATGATATAAACAATTAAATGTATATAGAAGCCTCTAATTTCATTTACTCTTTCTTTTGCTTTTTTATAAAGTTCATCTTCCATAAAAATCCTCCTAAATTTATTTAATTTTAATTATAGAATAACAAAAGTTATCAAATTTTCAAATAAATATTTTATAATTGATTTATAAATTCACTTGACATATTGACAATTATCTGTAAAATAATAATGACCGGGCCGTTAGCTCAGCCGGTAGAGCACCGGCCTTTTAAGCCGGGTGTCGCAGGTTCGAATCCTGCACGGCTCACCAAATTTAAGGCCTCATCGTCTAAAGGTTAGGACACCGCTCTTTCAAGGCGGCAATGGCGGTTCGATTCCGCCTGGGGCCACCATCTTATTTCTTATCAAGATCTTCTTTTAATTCTATCTCTTTATCAAGAACAAAATTTAATGTTTTTTCTGAAAGGGAAATCGCTTCTAAACTATCTCTTTCATTGAAAACTTCTGCAGGAATACCTCCAGGAAGACCATTTGGATATCTTGTTGGAATATAATATTTATCAAGCATTGATATTTCTTTTCTCAAAGAGGTGAAATCTTTATCTAATTTTTCACATTCTTTAGATAAATCAGAAATTGAATGTCCCCAAATATGTTCAAATCCTTTATATATTAAATATGCTTTCAATATTTTCTCTGCTGCTTGATGTGATAAAAAACAGGATATAAAAAATTTTTTACCCTTATGATTATACCTTGCAGCATCGATATCTTCTTTAGCCTGTCTTATCCACCTTAATGCTTCATTTAATTTATTATCTTTCATATAATATTACTCCATCTTTTAAAATTCTCTTACCAAAAAAACTATTTTTAACTTCTTCAAACTCTTCTGGTGTATATACAAGAATATCAATTGCTAAATTAGGTTTTAATTTTCTGTAAAATTTATCCAATCTATCTAAAAATTTAAGTTCTGTATTCATAATAATTATTAAATCTATATCACTATAAATTCCAATTTCTCCCCTTGCTGCTGAACCAAAAAGAATTGCTTTTTCTATATTTAATCTTGGGAGAATTTTTTTAATTCTTTGAATCTCTTTTTTTATTTTATCTTCTCTCTCTTTTTTTAATTTAATATTTAATTCAATTATTTCGCCCATATTCTAATTCTATCATAGAAAAAATTCTTTATGTTCCTGATTTCCAACTATCTAAATAATTTTTCTGTTCCTCTGTTAATTCATCAATCTTAATTCCCAGAGTTTTAAGTTTAATTCTTGCTATTTCTATATCTATCTCATCTGGAACATTATAAACTTTTTTTTCAAGTTTCTCTCTATTTTTAACAAGATATTCAAGAGAAAGTGCCTGATTTGAAAAACTCATATCCATAACTGATGGAGGGTGCCCTTCTCCTGCTGATAGATTTAAAAGTCTTCCTTCTGAAATTAGATATATTTTTTTACCATTTATTAATTGATATTCAGTTAAATTATCTCTTATCTCTCTTTTATCAGTCGAAATCTCTTCAATCCCTTTAACATCAATCTCAACATTAAAATGGCCTGAGTTTCCCAAAATTGCTCCATCTTTCATATTCAAAATATGCTTTTTTTCGATTACATTAAAATCACCTGTTGCTGTAACAAAAATGTCTCCAATTTTTGAAGCGTCTTCAATGCTCATAACCTCAAATCCATCTAAATATGCTTCGAGTGCTTTAACAGGGTCAACTTCAGTTACTATAACATGAGAGCCCATCCCTCTTGCTCTTTCAGCAATTCCTCTTCCACAAAAACCAAATCCACAAACAACAAAAACTTTACTTGCAAGAAGCATATTTGTTGCTCTTAATATTCCATCTATTGTTGATTGTCCAGTTCCAAATCTATTATCAAAAAATCTTTTTGTTTTTGCATCATTGACAGCAATTACTGGATATTTTAATAGACCATTTTTTTCTAAACTTTTAAGTCTTATTACGCCTGTTGTTGTCTCCTCTGTTCCTCCAATAATTTTATTTAAATAATCTGGATATTTTTCATGAATTATTGTTGTTAAATCTCCTCCATCATCTGTTGTTAAATTTATGCCTTTTTGAATAACTTTCTCAATATTTTCATAGTATAATTTACTATCTTCTCCTCTTATCCCAAATACACTTATTCCAAAATCTTTAACTAAAGAAGCAGCAATATCATCTTTTGTTGAAAGAGGATTTGATGCAGTTAAAAAAACTTCTGCACCACCTTCTTTTAGTGTTATAACAAGATTTGCAGTTTCGCTTGTTATATGTAAACAACATCCAATTTTAATTCCATCAAAAGGCTTCTCTTTTCTATATCTTTCCTTAATTGTTTTGAGAACCTGCATTTCATTTGATGCCCATTCAATTTTTTTTAATCCCTCAATTGAAAGGTTAATATCCTTAATCAAATAATCCATACCATCTCCTTAAAAATAAAGTGTTTACAAAATAGTTTTGAAAAATTTAAAAATTCTTTGCATTATAAGCAAGATTAAGTGCTGCCATAAGGAAGTTATAGATTTCCTTATAGGAGTTAGAAGAAAAGGAAACTTTTCTTCCATCAACTCTTTTTGAACCTGGTATTAAAGATGCAAACTCTGCCATAACAGTATTAATAAAAGTTATCTCAATATTTATTGGCTTATCAAACTTTAAAGGTTTTATATCTTTATAATTTTTTAAAACCTCTTTTACCTTTTCTTTCAAAATTTTATGTACATAATCTGGATTTAATAATTCTGCTGAAAACCTCCCTAAAGATTTCTTAGTAACAACAAATTCTGTCCCTTTAAAAAATTCACTTGAGAAATCTTTTAATTTATCATCACCAGATATCAAAATTACTGGGACATTAAATTCTCCCAAAAAACCACCATTTATTTCTGATTCACCAACTACTTTTCCATTAATCTTAACTTCAAATATTGTTGAACTTGAATATGTATGATCTTCTCCTCCATCTTTAGTCCCTACAGGAGCATGATATCCAATAAACATCCCGGCATCAAAACTATCATCAATACCTGAAATCATATAAAACTCTCTTGGATATCCTGCAATTAGTTTTATATCAGAGGGTAATCTTGAAATATCAATATTTCTTCCATATGAATGAGAATCACAAATAACAATTTCACTATTTTTATCAAACTCCTTAATTCCCTCAATTACAGATAAAACTTCATCGGTCATAAATTTTTCAATTTTCTCTTCCTTTTCCTTCCAATAAGTTAATCCTGAAATTCCTTCCATATCAATAGAAATAAATATCTTCATTTTTCACCTCCAGATCATTATAACATTGGCATAGATTATTGCAAAATAACATTTTATTAAACTGACTCAAAATCTAAACTTAATTACTCAATACCTAAAATATATCATTAAATAAACTATTATAGAATTGAAAAAATAAAAGATGATTAAAAAGTTGAATCATATATGATACAATTTTTATATAAAAACTGTATCATAGGAGAAACAATTATGGATAAAAATTTAATTAAAACAATTATAATTGAATCACAGGAAAAAAAATTACCCTGGTTAATTGAAAGAGATATTAATATTGATACTAAAACCAACAAAATTATTGCCATAACTGGTCCAAGAAGAAGTGGAAAAACATATTTACTTTATCAAATAATGAAGGAACTTCTTAAACAAAAAGTTCAACCAAACCAAATTTTGTATATTAATATTGACGATCCAAGATTATTGCCAATGGATTCAAAAGGAATTGAATTAATCTATGAATCTTTCAAAGAACTTTATCCAGATTATAATAAAAGAATAAATTATATCTTTTTTGATGAAATTCAAAATGTTAAAGAGTGGGAAATAGGTATAAGAAGATTATATGATACAAAAAATTTTAAAATTTTTCTAACTGGATCTTCATCAAAATTATTAAGTAAAGAGATTGCGACACAACTAAGAGGTATAAACAAAGCAACAAGATAACAAGAAGAACTTTAACAAATTATATTTTATATTTAGAAGAATCTAATATCTTCTATTTTTTAAAAAAATATGCACATTCTTTAAAAGAACAGACTTTATCGTTAAAAAAATCATATATTGTTGATGTTGGACTTAGAAAGGTTTATGGATTTAAATTCAGCGAAGATATAGGAAGAATTTTAGAAAATGTTATTTTTATTGAACTTCAACATAGAAAAATAAAAAATCCTCTTACTGAGATATATTATTATAGAGATTATTTTAAAAATGAAGTTGATTTTGTTGTTATTGAATCTGGAGAAATAAAAGAATTAATTCAAGCTTGTGCAAATATAAATAATTTAAAAGTTAAAGAAAGAGAAGTTAAATCTTTAATAAAAATATCAAATGATTTAGGATGTGATAATTTAAAAATAATTACTTTAGAAAATGATGAAGAAATATATTTTGATAACAAAAAGATATTGGTAATTCCTTTATGGAAGTGGTTAATTAAATAATATTCTATTGATTAAGTTGATAACTTATGATATAAAGATAAAGTAAAAAACGCACGTTTCTGATTCTCTTCAAGGTGCCAGGAAAACTGGTCTGAAGAGAAGATGACGAAACGGAGGAAAAAAACCTAAAAGGAGGATAATCTTATGCAGGTAACAATGAAGCAACTTCTTGAAGTTGGAGCCCATTTCGGTCATCAAACCAAAAGATGGAATCCAAAAATGAAAAAATTTATTTTTATGGAGAGAAATGGAATCCATATTTTTGATTTAAGGCACACTCTTGATGCAATTGAAAAAGCATCAAGAATTATTGCAGATTTTATCAGGCAGGGGGAGATAATGATTTTTGTTGGAACCAAAAAACAGGCACAGGAAATCGTAAAAGAAGAAGCAGAAAGATGTGGAATGTTCTATGTTAATGAGAGATGGGTTGGAGGTTTACTAACCAATTTTTCTGAAATAAGAAAAAGAATTGATAGGCTTGAAGAAATGATAAGAATGGAAGAAAGGGGTGATATATCAAAATTTTCATATAAAGAACTAAAAGAGTTTAAAAAAGAAAAAGATAAACTTATGAAATTTTTTGGAGGTTTAAGAGGAATTCAAAAAATACCAAAAGTGGTTTTCGTCGCTGATACTAAAAAAGATATAAATGCCATAACAGAAGCAAGAAAGGTAAAAAGTGTTGTGATATCTCTTGTTGATACAAATTGTGATCCAGATGTTGTTGATATTCCAATTCCATCAAATGATGATGCAATAAGAGCAATTAAATTGATAACATCTGCCCTTGCTGACGCAGTCATTGAAGGAAAAGAAGGAAAGGTAATTGAAATAGAAAGAAAAGGAGAAGAAGAAAAAATTGAAGAACTTTTCTTAACAAATGAAGAGGAAATTCAAGAATTTATGAAAGAAGGACATAATAAAGAGATTGAAGAAAAGGAGGAAGAATAATATGGCTAATATGGAATTGATAAAGGAACTTAGAGAAAAAACAGGCGCAAGCATATCTTATTGTAAAGAGGCGCTTGAAAATACAAACAATGATATTGATAAGGCAATTGAATATTTGAGAAAAAAAGGTCTTGCTCAGGCAGAGAAAAAATCTGGAAGAGAGGCAAGACAGGGTATAATTCACTCTTATATACATTTGGGTGGAAGAATTGGTGTAATGCTTGAACTTAATTGTGAAACTGATTTTGTTGCAAGGACTGAAGATTTCAAAAAACTTGCGAATGAACTTTGTCTCCAAATTGCATTTGATTCTCCAAGATATGTGAGTAGAGATGAGATACCAGAAGATGTAATTAACAAAGAAAGGGAAATTCTTAAAGAACAACTTAAAGATATGAATAAACCACCACAGGTTATTGAAAAAATAATTGAAGGAAAAATGGAAGATTATTATAAAAAAGTTTGTCTTGTTGATCTTCCCTACATTAGAGATGATAAAAGAAAAGTTGAAGATATTATTAAGGATTTTATAGCAAAACTTGGAGAAAATATAGTTATAAGAAGATTTATAAGATTTGAAGTGGGTGAAAAATAGTATATGGATTATAAAAGGATATTAATTAAAATATCTGGGGAGTCACTTTCAAAAGAAAAAAATTCAGAATATGATTTAGATTTTATAATGGACCTCTGTCTTCAAATAAAAAAGATTAAGGAGATGGGGGTCCAGGTTTCAATTGTAATTGGAGGAGGAAACTTCTGGAGAGGAGTTGAGGGAGAAAAAATTGGAGTTGATAGAGCAACATCTGATTATATAGGAATGATAGCAACAATTATGAATGCCCTTTTTATACAATCTCTACTTGAAAGATTAGGACTTGAAACAAGAGTTCAATCAGCCTTAACCTTAACTGAAGTTTGTGAACCATATATCAGGAGAAGAGCAATTAGACACCTTGAAAAAGGTAGAATTGTAATTTTTGCCGCTGGAACTGGTAATCCATATTTCACAACAGATACAGCAGCAGCACTTCGTGCCTCTGAAATAAATGCAGAAGTTATTTTAAAAGGGACAAATGTTGATGGTGTATATTCTGAAGACCCAAAATTAAATAAAGATGCAAAATTATTGAAAAAAATAACATATACAGATTTTCTTGTAAAAAATTTAAAGGCACTTGACCCAACAGCAATATCTCTTTCAAGAGAGACAAATATACCTGTTATTGTTTTTAATATTAAAAACAAAGATTCAATTATTAAAGCATTAAAGCATGAAGAAGGCACATTAATATCTGGAGGGTAAAATGAAAGAGATTATACAAGAGACAGAAGCATTGATGAAAAAGGTTGAAAAAAATCTTCTGGAAGAGTTTTCAAAAATTAGACTTGGTAAAGCAAATCCAATGATTTTAGAGGAAATAAGAGTACCTTATTTTGGACAAAAACTTCCACTTAATCAGGTTGCATCAATTAACATTATAAACCCACAGACAATTGCCATTGAACCATGGGATAAAAATATAATAAGAGATATTGAAAGAGCGATAAATGAAGCAAACCTTGGTCTTAATCCTCAAATTGAAGGAGGAATAATAAAAATCTTCTTCCCACCACTTTCAGAAGAAAGGCGTCAGGAATTAATAAAATTTGTTAAGAAACTAACTGAGGAAAGAAGAGTTTCAATCAGAAATATAAGAAGAGATGCTATTGAAAAAATTAAAAAAAGTGAAAAAGAAAAATCTCTTTCAGAGGATGAAAGTCATCGTCTTCAGGATGAAATTCAAAAAATAACAGATAAATTTAATGAGATACTTGATAAACACGAAAAAGCAAAAGAAAAAGATATTTTAGGTTAAGGAGCAATTTTGGAGAATAACATAATTATTCCTGAAAGTGTTGCCATTATTATGGATGGCAACGGTAGATGGGCTTCATTAAGAAATTTACCAAGAATACAGGGTCATAGAGAGGGAGTTAAAGCAGTTAGAAAGGCAGTTGAATATGCTTATAAAAATGGTATAAAAACTCTATCATTATTTGCTTTCTCAACAGAAAACTGGAAAAGACCAGGTGATGAAGTGATGTTTTTGATGAATCTTTTTAAAGAAACAATAGATAGAGAGTTTGATGAGTTAATAGATAAAGGAATAAAAATAAAATTTTTATCAAGAAAAGATGAACTCCCGGATTTTGTAATTGAAAGAATTAATAGAACAGAGGAAAGATCAAAAGATAATGAGAAAATGAACCTATTAATTGCTCTTAATTATGGTGGAAAATATGATATTATTCAGGCAGTAAACGAAATCATTAATAAGGGAATCAAAAAAGTTGATGAAGAAACATTCAGTAAATTTCTATTAACATATCCATTTAAAGACCCTGACTTATTGATAAGAACATCTGGAGAGATGAGAATTTCAAATTTTTTCCTTTATCAAATTTCATATACTGAATTATACTTTACAGAAAAATTGTGGCCAGATTTTGATGAAAAGGATTTTGAAGATGCAGTGATTACTTATTCAAGGAGAAAGAGAAAGTTTGGCTCAATCTGAATTAAAAAATAGAATTATTGGTGCAATATATTTCGGCTTACCATTTCTAATCTTTCTTTATCTTGGTGGAATTTATTTCAAAATTTTTTTAATAATATTATCTTTAATTTCAATTTATGAATTATTAAAAAGTTCGAATTTTAAAGATATCTATTTTTTTGTCCCATTAATAGTTCTTCCATTTTTTATTGATAAAACAATCTCAATATTAATATTTATTTTTTATTCATATCTATTTTTTTTAATTAAAGGTTATGAACCAAAAGATTTTATTTCAAATATAAGTGTAAATGTAATTTTTTTAATTATTTCTTCACTACCCTTATCATATCTTTATATTATTAGATTTGAAAAAGGATTTAAATATTCATTTCTTATTATAGTTTCAATATGGATATCAGATATAGTTGCTTATTTTATAGGTAAAAAATATGGAAAACATAAAATATTACCAAAAATTTCACCTAATAAATCTTACGAAGGATTATTAGGTAGTTTAATTTTAACTACAATAATTCTAATGTTTATAAACTTAATTTTTAAATTTTTTCCTTTATATTTTTGTATAATTTTTTCATTATTAATTGTTATTCTCTCCTTTTTAAGTGATACTTTTGAGTCATTAATAAAAAGATACTTCGGTGTAAAGGATATAGGAAAAATAATAATTGGTCATGGTGGTGTTTTTGATAGAATTGACTCTTTTATATTTACAATTCCAGTTATATATTATATTTTATGAAAAACATTTTTCTTGTTGGAGCAACTGGTTCAATTGGAAAAAGCACACTTGAAGTAGTATCAAATCTAAAAGATAGATTTAAATTGATAGGAATTTCAGCAAATTCAAATCTTGAAGAAATATTAAAAATATATGATGAATATAAACCAAAATATGTTTTATTAAATGAAAAAGAAAAAGCAAAAATATTAAAAGAAAAAATTAAATCAAAAAACTCTGGACTTTTTGAAGATATTTTTCCATATGCTCTTATTGATAATGATGTTAATATAATTTTTTTTGCATCAAGAGGAGTTGATGATATAAAATGGATATTTGAAACAATAAAAAAGGAGAAAACTATATTCATAGCAAATAAAGAATCATTTGTTTCTGCAGGAAGTTTAATAGTTAAAGAAATGAGAAAAAAGAAAATGCCATTAATACCAATTGATTCAGAGCACTCAGCAATTTTCCAACTTCTTCTTGGTAAATATGAAGAGGAGGTTAAAAAAATAATTTTAACTGCATCAGGTGGTCCATTTTTTGAATATGATGAAAAAAGTTTGGAAAATGTAACTATTGATGATGCATTAAAACATCCAACATGGAATATGGGTAAAAAAATAACAATCGATTCTGCTACACTTTTTAATAAAGGAATGGAGGTTGTTGAAGCAAATTTAATTTTTGATGTTTCTTATGATTCAATTGATGTTGTAGTTCACAGAGAAAGTATTATTCATTCAATGGTCGAAATGAAAGATGGTCAAATTTTTGCTCTTCTATATTATCCAGATATGAAATATCCAATACAATATGCATTAACATTCCCAGAAAGAGTAGAAAATAATTTTAGAAAATTAAATTTTAATGAAAAATTAACTTTTTATCCCTTTAATCAGGACAAATATCTACCTTTTAAGATAATTGTTCAAAGTGGAAAAGAGGGAGGAACAAAACCATTTACAATAATTTATGCAAATGACATATTAGTCAATCTTTTTTTAGATGGAAAGATAAAATTTTTAGATATTGGAAAATATTTAGATAGGGTGTATGATAAAATTGAAAGAAGAGATTTTTCTATTAATGAACTTGAGGATTTAAAAAAAGAGATATTTAGTTTTATAAAAAGTGAGGTGAAACTTTGTATATAATTTATGCAATAATAGCATTATCAATAGCAGCAATAGCACATGAATATGGCCATTTACTTATGGCAAAAAGGGCAGGTGTTGAAGTTGAAGAATTTGGTCTTGGCTTTGGCCCAAAAATATTCTCATTTAAAAAAGGCGAAACAACATACTTTATAAGATTAATACCATTTCTTGGATATGTGAAAATTAAGGGTATGGATGATAATATTGAAGATCCTCAGGGTTACTATAAAAAGCCACTATCAAAAAGATTTTTAACAATCCTGGGAGGACCATTAAGCAACATCATACTGGCAATAGTTATTTTCTTTTTACTTTTTTCAATATTTGGTGATTTTAACCATCTATCAACTAAAATTGAGAAGGTTCAGGAAAATAGTCCTGCCTATAATGCTGGTATTCAAAAGGGGGATAAAATTTTAACAATAAATGATGTTGAGATAAAATCATGGGATGATGTTAGAAGTGAAATTGAAAAAAGTAATGGAAATGAAATAAAAATAGTTGTTGAAAGAGAAAATAAAATCATAACTTTTTATGTGAATCCAGTAAAGAGTGAGGATAGATGGATTATTGGTGTTGTTAGTGGTTTTGAAAAGGTTAATATTTTTGATGCATTTATTCTTTCATTTAAAGAGGTTTTAAGAGTTATTCTTCTTTTTTTATATTCTTTAAAATTACTTATTACTGGAAAGGCAGTTGGAGGAATTGCTGGTCCTGTTGGAATAGTAAAAGTTGCATCTGATATAGGACAAACTGCTGGAATGGTTGGCTTTATTTGGTTTGCAGGAATTTTAAATATTCTTCTTGCATTAACAAATCTTCTACCAATACCTGCTCTTGATGGTGGAAGAATTCCATTTTTTATTTATGAATTAATCACTAAAAAGAAGGTTCCTCCAGAAAAAGAAAACCTTGTTCACTTTATTGGATTTGTAATTTTAATTGGTCTTCTTTTAGTTGTAACATTTTTTGACATAATGAGATGGGTAAAATAAAAAGTAGTTTTTATATTGGGGATAAAAAAATAGGAGATGGTAACATTCTCCTTCAGGGAATGATTAAAGGTGATTTAAATGATATTAATTCTATATTCAAAGAAATAGATTTGATGATAGAGGAGGGTGCTGATTTAATAAGAGTTGCAGTTCCAGATAAAAAAAGTATAGAAACAATAGAAAAAATTGTAAGATATTCTAAAGTTCCAATAATAGGAGATATACATTTTAATCCAGAACTTGCTATTTTATCAATTGAAGCAGGTGTGCATAAAATAAGATTAAATCCATCAAATATAAAGAAAAAAGAAGATATTAAAAAAATAGTAGAACTTGCAAAGTTAAAAGATATTCCAATTAGAATTGGAGGAAATATTGGCTCAGTTTATTATGAAAAGAGAGAAAAAGCAAATATAAAAGATCTAATAGAGAGCACAAAAAGGGAAGTTGAATTATTAGAAGAATTTGGATTTAAAAAAATTGTAATTTCATGTAAAACTGATAATCCAATTGATACAATAAATATATATGAAAAATTGTATAAAATTTTTCCATATCCATTACATATAGGAGTTACAGCAACAGGAAGTGATGAGGATGGAATCATAAAATCAGTAATAGGCATAAGTAATCTTTTATTAAAAGGAATTGGAGATACAATAAGAGTTTCATTATCAGGTGAATCTTTTTATGAAGTGAAGATTGGAAGGAAAATTTTAGAGAATTTAAATTTGAGAAAAAGAGATAGAATTGAGATAATATCATGTCCAAAATGTTCAAGATGTAATAAAAATTTTGAAAAAATTCTTAAAGAAGTAAAAGAGAATTTTGAAAATTTAAAAGTTCCAATAAAACTTGCTGTTATGGGATGTGAAGTAAATGCAATTGGTGAATCACAGAATGCTGATTTAGGAATAGCGATGACAAGAGGTAAAATTTTATTTTTTGAAAAGGGTAAAATGATAAAATATCTTGAAGAAGATGAGATTATTCCATTTTTAAGAAAAATTTTGAAGGGAGAAGTTGTTTATGTATCTAAGTAAACTATTTTTACCAATTTTAAGAGAAGATCCAAAAGATGCAGAAACTATAAGTCATAAACTTATGATTAAGGCAGGATTAATTAGACAGATAAGTTCTGGAATATATACATTTTTACCACTGGGACAGAAAATATTAAAAAAAGTAGAGAATATAATTCGTGAAGAGATGAATAAAATTGGTGCTCAGGAACTTCTTATGCCAGCGCTTCTTCCAAGAGAACCATGGGATGAAACTGGAAGATGGGATCTATACGGAGATGAACTTTTTAAACTCAAAGACAGGAAAGGAAGGGATTTTTGTCTTGGTCCAACTCACGAGGAAATCATAACAATGATAGTTAAAAATTCTATAAAATCTTATAAAAATTTACCAATTTTACTCTATCAAATACAGACAAAATATAGAGATGAGATAAGGCCAAGATTTGGAATATTAAGAAGTAGAGAATTTTTAATGAAAGACCTTTACTCTTTTGATGATTCTTGGGAATCCCTTGATAAAACATATAAAAAAGTTTTTGATGCCTACAAAAAGATATTTGATAGATTTAATTTAAAATATTATGTTGTTGAGGCTGATTCAGGAGCAATTGGTGGTAAAATATCACATGAATTTGTTGCAGAATCAGAAATAGGTGAGTGCGAATTTGTCATCTGTCCAAATTGTGGGTATGCTGCAAATGTTGAGGCTGCTAAAAGTAAAGAGATTGAAGAAAAATTTTTAGATGACAGCGAACTTAAACTTATTCACACTCCAGATATGAAAAAAGTTGAAGAGGTTAAAAATTTTTTAAATGTTAGTGAAGATAGATTATTAAAATCAATTCTTTATATAATTGATGAAGAGCCTGTTCTTGTTTTAATAAGAGGGGATGATGAGATAAATGAAGTTAAACTAAAAAACTATTTTAAAGCAAAAAATATCAGGCTTGCAGATGAAAATGAAATAGAAAAATATACAGAAGCACCACTTGGATTTTCTGGTCCAATTGGTTTTAAAGGAAAAATAGTTGGAGATTTAAGAATTAAATATTTAAAAAATGGAGTATGTGGTGCAAACATAAAGGATCATCACTATACTGGAGTTTCATTTGATAGAGATTTTAAAGTAAATGAACTTATTGATTTAAGAAAAGTAAAAGATAAGGATTTGTGCCCAGTCTGTGGAGAAAGAATGAATTTGAAAATTGGCATAGAACTCGGACATACATTTCAACTTGGAACAAGATATTCTGAATCAATGAATGCATATTTTCAAGATTCAAATGGTGATTTAAAACCATTTATTATGGGATGTTATGGTATTGGGCTTGGTAGAATAATCGCAGCAACAATTGAACAAAATAATGATTCAAGAGGAATAATATGGACAGATGCTTTAAAACCTTATGATGTCATCATAATCCCAGTTTCAGTTGATAATGATATATATAAAAAAGGTGAAGAGTTATATAATAAAATTAGTAATTCTAATTTTGAAGCACTTTTTGAAGATAGGGATATCTCTCCTGGTGAAAAATTTAAAGATGCTGACTTAATTGGAGTACCTTTGAAATTAATCTTAGGAAAAACTTTTATTAATGAAGGTTTAATAGAAGTAAAAAGAAGGAGAGATGATAAAGTTTTTAAAATAAAAGAGAATGAACTCATTGATTTTTTGAAAGAGGAAATTAAATGAGAATAAGTCTTGTAATACCAGCATATAATGAAGAAAGAACAATAGGCGATGTTATATATGTTGCCAAAAATAATCCTTTTATCGATGAGATTGTTGTTGTAAATGATGGTTCAGTTGATAAAACTCCTGTTATCGCTAAAAAAATGGGGGTTGATTTAATTAATTTACCTGAAAATAAAGGAAAAGGTTATGCTCTTTTTGAAGGTGTTAAAAAAACTACAGGAGATATATTAATTTTTCTTGATGCGGATTTAATTTATCTAAAACCATTTCATATAACAGAATTGATTAGACCAATAATTGAAGAAGAATATTTAACAACATGTGGTATTTTTGAAAAAGGAAGGTTTGCAACTGACCTTTCCCACAAATTAACCCCATTTCTTTCTGGTCAAAGAGCAATGATAAGAAGTTTATGGGAAAATTTCAAATATGACCCTGAAATAAGATATGGTTTTGAAATAACTCTATCTGATTATTTCTGGAGAAACAGGATAAAAGTAAAGTATGTTGTTCTTGAAGGTGTAACACAACTTATGAAGGAAGAAAAGATAGGCACTAAAGAAGGGAGAAGGTCAAGATTCAAAATGTATAAAGATATTGCAAAATCAATATTTAAAATTGCGAAAGATAAATTTTTGGAAGAATGATTTAATTTACAAAAATAGATAACATAATTTTGTAAATTTATAAAATTTTTGTTAAATGGAGGAGAAATGGAAGAAGTTGTTAAAAGATTTGATGAAGTTTTAGAGGAAAAAGTTGAAATGGAGGGAAGTAAGGATGCTTTTATTAGATGGCTTATCAAAGGTCCAAATTTTGCTTTAAGATATTTTAGAATAAAGAAGGGAGGCTACTCTCCAAGACACAGTCATCCTTATGAACATGAGGTTTTTGTTTTAAATGGAAAGGGAAGAGTTTTTATTGATGGTAATGAAAAAAATTTTGAAAAAAATTATTTTATCTATGTACCTCCTGATAAAGAACATCAATTCTTAAATATTGGCGAAGAAGACCTTGAATTTTTATGTATAATTCCAAATAAAAATTAGAATATTAAAATAATTTCTATTGAAAAATTTTTTCAAAATATTTATCATATAATTTATTTATGAGAATTCTAAAAGATAGGTATTTTATTCTTTTTCTAATACTATCAACTATCTTAATAATAAATTTTATAATTTTTGTTCCAAAATTTATATGGGGAGATGAAGCATGGTCTGCCTCAATATCATCAATGGGATTAATTGAGAGTATAAAAATTTCTCTAAATGATTTTCACCCTCCACTTTATCATATTTTTCTATCTTTTATCCTCTATATCTTTCCAGATAATGGACTTTTTTTAAAAATTTTATCTTTAATATTTGGAATCTTAACTTTATATTTTATTTTATTTAAATTAAATAATTTTATAGGTAATGATGAGTCAATCTATTTATCAATTCTTCTCACCTTTTCACCATTTTTTCTTTATACTTTTTCAATTGTTAGAATGTATCCATTGGTTATATTATTATCAATAATTTCCATAATCTCTTTTTTCCAAATTTTGTCAGAATCAAAAAATTCATATTTTATAAAATATATTATTTTTAATTTGTTAATGATGTTGACACACTATCTCTCAATTCCTCTATTTTTTCTTCAAGGTTTATATTTTTTAATAAAAAAGAATTTTAAAGGATTTAAAATTTTTATAATCACAGGGATTTTCTATCTTCCATTTTCTTATATTTTTTTTATTCAGTTAAAAAGAAGGCTCTCTTTAACAAGAGGATGGGGGAATATACTTCCTGAAAATTTTTTCTCTGATTTTTTCTCTTACCTATTTTTAAATAATAAAAATGTTACTATTTTTTTAATTTTAATATTTATAATTCTACTAATCTTTGGCTTCTTGAAAATTAAAAATGATGCTCAAAAATTTTTTTCTCTCTATTTCTTATCATATTTTTTAATGTTTTATTTAGTAACTATAAAACTTGGCTCTCTCTATTTTCACTATATTTCTCTTATTATTTTACCTTCATATTTTTTGATAACAAAAGGAATACTAATTTTTGAAAAATATAAAGAAAAAATATTAATTTTTATAATAATAATTTTTTTCTCATTTACTCCAGTAACATTTATAAAGGCTTATCCAGAAATAGAAAAAATACAGAATGAAATAAAAAATGAAAATGTTATCTTCTTAAATAAATATGAAATGTATAGATTCACATTTGGAATTAAAGGAAATTATAAATACCTTATGGATTTACCTTTAAATAATTTTACCCTTGATAGTGAACAAAAGATTAATTTTGCAATAGATTTATTAAAAAAAGAGGAGAAACCTTTCATTTTAGTATATTCAAGTGTTGGAAGTGATTTGTTGAGCATATATGACCCTAAAGGTAAATTGAAAAAATTTCTTGAAGAAAATTCTTATGAAAAAATAACATATGGAATATATTCAGAATCTCCCGTATTTCTTTATTTTTTAAAATCCCCTGAATAAAGTTAATAAAATTGCTGATAGAATCAAAGAAAGAAGAGCGCTTAAAGATACTTTTTTAAGATAATAACTCCAGGTCATTTTTGTTCCACTTTTTTCAAGAATAGACAATCCAATAACATTTGCTGATGCTCCTATTGGAGTTCCATTTCCACCCAAATCTGTTCCTAATGACAAAGCCCAAGCAAGAATACTTAAAGGAATTGATTTATTAATGCTAATATTTTTTATGATAGGCACCATTGAAAATGCAAGTGGAACATTATCAACAATGCTTGATAATAAACCTGAAAAAATAAGAATGCCTGTTGGTAAAATTTTACTGTTTTTAAAAATATTTGTAATTAAATTTGCAACCTGCCCTAAAAATCCTGTTTTTTCAAGAGAACCAATTATTATAAATAATCCAATAAAAAATAGCAAAGTATCCCAATCAATTTTTTCCCAAATATTTCTAAATTTATTACCATTTAAAAAAAGAGCCAGAGATGCTCCTATCAAACCAATTGTGCCAACTGAGATATTGAGTTTTTTATGTAAAGTTAATAGAATAATTGTCAATAAAAATACTGAAATAGAGATAATAAAACTATATCTATCTTCGACTTTTATCTCTTTAATTTTAATAACTTCTTTTTTATTGGATTTTAAATCTTTTTTGAAAATAATTAAAAAGTAAAGGATGTTAAAAATTAATACAATAACTGAAATTGGGGCAACATTTTTCAAAAAATCTATAAATGAAAATCCAAGAGAAGTACCTATTATTACATTTGGAGGATCGCCAACCATCGTTGCAGAACCGCCTATATTTGATGAGACGATTTCAGATAAAACAAATGGTACAGGATTAAATTCCAATGTTTTTGAAACTTCAATGGTTAAAGAGGATATAAACATCATAACTGTTATACTATCCATAAATGAAGATAAAATACCTGTTAAAAGAGATAAAACAATAAACAAAAGTAAAATATTTTTCCCAAAAAGTCTAACAACTCTATTTCCCAAAATTTTAAAGAAATTAACCTCTTTCAATGTTATAACGAGAGTGAACATTCCAAAAAGGAGCGTAATTGCTTCCCAGTTAACAAATGAAAGCGCTTCATGGGGTGTAACTATTCTTAATAAAACAAGAATGGATGAGGCAAAGAAAACAATAATTGTTCTTGGAAGAAGTTCAAAAATTATAAATAGATAAGAAATAGCAAAAATTATTATTGCAAAAATCTCTCTGTTCATATTTTTCTCCTAATCACAGATAAGAAGTATGGATTTTTCTGCTAATGTTATAGTACTTCTAACAATATAATCAAGAGAAAATTCTTTTATAAAAAATCTCAATTTATATTTAAACCCCTTATACCCCCTGCTTCCAATTATTAAATCATGCTCTTTAGAATTTTCTAAAATTGACTTTAATGGATCATCTTCAACAATTTTATAATTTACTGTAACACCTAAATTTTCTGATTCAAATTTAATTTTTTTAAAATATTCATCTGCCTCTTTCTCATTTTTAATTAAATATAAAATTGTCAAATCTCCATTACAGTATTTTGCAAATTTTAATGCAAAAATTGAAGCCTCATAAGAAAAAGCACTACCTGTTGTTGGATTTAAAATTTTTGGATTGTGAGGTGCTTCAATAAGAGAATTCATAATTAAAACTGGTACATGAGAATTTATTAAAATATCTTTTGCTATACCTCCAAGTTTCAACCTCTTTACCCCAAGAGCAGAGTGACTTCCAATAACTATTAAATCAATATTCTCTTTTCTTACAATATCAAAGACATTATCTTTAACTCTTCCTTTTCTAATTATAACTTCAAACTTTACTCCTTTTTCTTTTAAAATATCTTCATAATCTTTCATTGAATTTTCAATTAAATCAGAAAGATAATCTTCATATAATTTAATTCCCATTCCAATAAATTTAGAAGTATCAATCACAGAAAGAATATAAAAATATGATTCTGGGAACTTTGATGTTAGAGAACTTAAAAATATCTTCCACTCTTTTGAAGGTTCAATAGAAACTAAAATTTTTTCAAAAATTTTATTCATGTAAATATTATATAATAAAATAGAGATTTTTTATCAATGTAAAAGGAGATGGTAATGAAAATCTATTTTGCATTTTCAATTAGAGGAGCAAAGAGAGATGAAAATTTAATAAAAGAGTTATATGAATTTTTAACAAAAAAGGGTCACATTGTTACAACTGAATTCAACATTATCCCTAAATATTCTGAAAATATTTTTTCTGATAAAGATATATTTGAAAGAGACATTAAAGCGCTTGAAAGTTCAGATATTCTTATCGCTGATGTCTCTTCCCCATCTTTAGGAGTAGGATATGAAATTGCTCATGCAATCTGTAAAAATATAAAGGTTATTGCTTTTGTTAAAGAGGGAGTAAATCTTTCTGCTATGATAAATGGTAATCCTGAAATCAGTTTAATAAGATACAACAATTTAGATGATTTAAAAAATAAATTAAACAAATTTTTTTAATTTGAGGTGATTTATGAAGGAAAAACTATTTGAAGAAATCATTCAAATCGCAATTGTTGTTGAAGATTTAAAAAAATCTTTAAAAATTTTTAATGACGAATATGGTATTGGCCCATGGGAGATTTACAAAATTGATAAAGATACAACAAAAAATATGAAAAGAAATGGAGAAAATAGAGAGTTTGAATATATAGTTGCAATGTGTGAAATGGGTAATGTTGAACTTGAACTTGTTCAGCCAGTTGATGAAAATAGCGTTTATTATGAATTTTTAAAAAATCATGGACCAGGTTTACATCACATTGGTTTTAAAATAAATGATTTTAATAAAGTTACAGAATTTTTTAATGAAAGAGGCATAATTCCACATCAGAGTGGGATTTGGAAAGGTAAGTTTTTTGCTCATATGAAAACAGAAAAAGATTTAAATTTTGTTCTTGAGATTTTTAATAAAACAGAAAATTATGAAAAACCAGAACCAATTTATAAATATCCAGAGGAGTGAAATATGAATGAAATTTTATCTTATGTAAAAGAGATTGAAAATGAAATAATAAATTTTAGAAGAGAATTACACAAAAAACCAGAAGTTGGTCTTAATTTACCCAAAACAAAAGAGTTTATTATAAATGAACTTAAAAAAATTGATATTGAAGTTAAAGAATATAAAAGTTGTTCAGGCATAAGCGCAGTAATTGGTAAAAAAGTCGGAAAAGTTATAGCAATTCGTTCTGATATGGATGCTCTTCCAATAAAAGAAGAAACAGGACTTACATATGAATCTAAAAATGGAAATATGCATGCCTGTGGTCATGATGGACATATGGCTATAGTTTTAGGAATCGCAAAAACTCTAAAAAAATTTGAAGATAAATTGAATGGTAAGGTAAAATTGATTTTTCAACCTGGAGAGGAAAAAGAAGGAGGAGCAAAATATCTTGTTGAAGAAGGAGTTCTTGAAAATCCAAAAGTTGATGCGATTTTGGGAATACATATTGGTAATTTTATTGATGAAATTGAAAATGGAAAAATTGGATTATACAAAGGACCTTTTATGGCATCAATTGATAGATTTAAAATTAAGATAAAAGGTAAAGGAGCGCATGGAGCAACTCCACACAAAAGTATTGATCCTGTTTATATCTCTTCACAAATTGTTCTATCTATTCAAGAAATTATTTCAAGGGAAATTGAAATTTTTAAACCCTCAGTTATAAGTATTGGAAAAATTTCTGGTGGTTCTGCATATAATGTAATACCAGATAATGTTGAAATAGAAGGTACAGTGAGAACAATTGATAAAAATATCAGAGAATATATTCCCAAAAGAATAGAAGAATTAGTTTCATCAATAACGAAGGGCTTTAGAGGAGATTATGAATTTGAATATAATTTTGGTTATCCTGTTGTTGAAAATAATTCAGATCTTGTTGATAAATTTTATGAATCAGCAAAGAAGATTATAGATGAAGAAATGATAGTTTTTCTAAAAAAACCAACAATGGTTGGTGAAGATTTCTCATATTATACTGAAAATATACCTGGTTTATATATATTTTTATCATCTAAAAAACAAGGAGATGTTTATCCGCATCATAATTCAAAATTTGATATTGATGAAAAGAATTTATATGTTGGTGTAGCATGTCTATCTCAATTTGCATTTGATTTATTAAATGAAAATTAAAAGGTCAGAAAACCCTAAATTATGAAAAGATCCTCTGACCTTAAAAAAATTAATTAGAAATAAGCCTTTCTAATTACTTCTTCGTTTCTTAACTCTTTTGATGTACCACTTGCAATTATCTGACCTTTCTGTAAATAATATCCATAATCAGTAATATCAAGAGCCATAATAGCGTTCTGTTCAACAAGCAAAACAGTTATTCCAGTTTTATTAATATTGTGAATAATTTCTGCTGTCTCCTGCACAAGAATTGGTGCAAGTCCAAAAGATGGTTCATCAAAAATCATAAGTTTTGGATTAGCCATAAGTGCTCTTCCAATATTCAACATTGATTGTTCACCACCAGAAAGGGTTCCAGCAACCTGCGATAACCTCTCCTTCAATCTTGGAAAATGAGGAAATACAAGTTCTTCTAATCTTCTGTCAACCTCTTTTGTGTCTTTAACAAGATATGCACCCATCTTCAAATTTTCAAGAACTGTCATCTTTGGAAAAATTCTTTTACCTTCTGGTGCAATAGAAATTCCAAGAGCAATTCTCTCATAAGTTTTTAACTTAGTTATATCTTTACCTTCAAAAACTATATTTCCATTTATAACTTTAACAAGACCAAGTATTGCTTTAATAAGAGTTGACTTACCAGCACCATTGCTTCCAAGAAGAGATGTACATTTACCTTTCTCAATTTCAAGAGAAACATCAACTAACATTTTTAAATTACCATAAACAGTTGTTACATTTTTCATCTCAAGCAGCAAATCTGTTCTCATTGTCCAACTCCTTACCAAAATATGCTTCTTTTACATCTATATTATTTGATACCTCTTTATAGGTACCCTCTGCAATGACCTGTCCAAAATTTAAAGCATAAACTCTTTCAGTTACAGTTCCTATAACCTTCATATCATGTTCAATTATAAAAATTGTAGCATTTTTCATTTCAGATCTTACCTTTCCGATATCATCCATAAGTTCTTTAGTTTCATCAGCATTCATTCCAGCAGATGGTTCATCAAGGAGGATTAATTTTGGTTCTGAAATCATTGCTCTGCTTATCTCAACTCTTCTTCTATCAATAAAAGGCAAACTTCCAACTCTTACAAAAAGTTTATTAACAAGATCAGGATTAAAAATTTTTAAAAGATGTACCGCTTTTTCTTTGTAATATTCTATTTCTTTATATAATTTTTTTCTGTTGAAAAGAGCATCAAAATATCTTGATTTTTGAACAAAATGTGTACCAATTAAAATGTTGTCAAGAACAGTTAAATCAAAACATACTCTGCTTGTCTGATATGTCCTTGATAAACCTCTTATCATAATATCATAAGGTTCTTTACCCGTTAATCTTTCACCTAAAAAATAGAAATTTCCACCTGTTGGTTTATAAAATCCTGTTATTACATTAAAAAATGTTGTTTTTCCACTTCCATTTGGTCCAATCATTCCAAGGATTTCATTTTCATAAATTTTTATATTCACATTTTTTAAAGCATAAAGTCCACCAAATCTCATTTCTATATCTTCTGTATAAAGAATTGTCTTTTTCTCCATCTTAGTTCTCCTTTGCAATTACCTTATCGTATATTCTTTCTTTAAAGGGAATGAGACCTTTTGGTCTGAATATAAGTATTAAAACTATGAGAAGTCCATATAACATAACTCTATATTCTGTAATAACTCTCAATTTTTCTGGAATAAGAACAAGAATAAAAGCGCCAACTAAAACTCCAATGATATTATCACTTCCTCCAAGAAGTACGATTGAAATAATAAGAAGTGAAATTGTTAAAGTAAAGTTCGGAGGGGAAATAAAACCAATCATATGAGCATAAATTGCTCCACCTATTCCCATGAAGAAGTTTCCAATTAAAAGTGTCATTAATTTCCACTTGTTTGTTGAAACTCCACATCCTTTTGCTGCAGGTTCATCATCTCTAATATAATTTAAGGTTAAACCAATCCATGAATTGTACAATCTCTGGAATATTAAAAGAGCAATAAGAAGAATGATTAAAACTAAATAGTAGTAATTAACATAAAAGTGTGTTCCAAATGGTGCCTTTTGGAAGTTATATCCAAATAAATTAATTGGTGGAATATTTTTTAAACCCTGTGGACCACCAACAAAATTTAAATTATTGAGTGAGAGAACAAACATATAACCAAAAGCAAGTGTTATAAGAGCGAAATATTGACCTCTTGCTCTAAATATTGGAATAAAAAGAAGTAAACCAAAAATTGATGCAGCAATTCCTCCAAGTGGAATTGTTAAGATTGCTGGTAATTTATAATGTAAAGCAAGATATCCTGCTGTATATGCACCTACTCCATAAAATGCAGCACTTGATAAATTCATAACTCCTGTTGTTCCTGCCTGAAAATTTAAACCAAGAGCAACAATTGCAAAAATAAATGTCTGTATTGTAATAAGTAACCAATAAATATACAGAGGCACTATCAATTTACTTACAAATGGAAAGGCAATCATAAGAATAACTATCAAAAAGGTTGCAAATTTACTATTTTTGGTGAAACTGTCATTTATTAATTCAAAGGTCTTTTTAAATTTTTTAGAGAGATAGAATATAACACCTAACAAAATAACTGTTATAATAAGTATCCAAACCGATTCAACTCTAAAAAAAATCATTATATAAAAATAAACTATAAGTTCAACCAGAGCAACAATAAATTTATCAAAAAATCTATTCTTTTTCATCATTATACCCTCTCAAAAACTTTTTCACCAAGAATACCCGATGGTCTGAAAATCAAGAATAAAATAACAACAGCAAAAGCAACTACATCCATAAATTCAGAACCTCTTGGAATTAATGCTGCTGAAAGTGCTTCAGTTAGAGAAAAAACAAAACCACCGATTATAGCACCGTATATATTTCCCAATCCTCCAACAACTGCAGCAGATAATCCAATAACACCCATCAAAGCACCCATATCAAAAACTATAGTGTTATAATAAAGACCATATAAAATTGCAGCGAGAGCAGCAAGAGCAGAACCTATGAAAAAAGTTAAATCAATTATAAAATCTTTATTAACACCCATCATCAAAGCACATTCAGCATCCTGTGCAACAGCCCTTATTGCAAGACCCATTTTTGTTTTGTTGATAAAAAAAGCAAGTATTAAAACTACAGCAACACCAATAATCAAAAAAAGGATATTCTCATATCTAAAAATTACCCCGCTAAATTCAAAAGCACCTTTTGTACCTTCAAACAATTTATGAAATAGTTCTGGAAACTTTTTGGATTCTCCTCCTCTTGGATAAAATAATCTTACTGCTTCTCTTATTGCAATACCAAGACCTAAAGTTGCGAGTAAACTCATAGTAACTGGCCCTTTTGAAACAGGTTTTACTGCTAACCTTTCGAAAATAACTCCTATTATTCCTAAAAGTATCATTGAAAGAATAAAAATTACTATTATTAAACCTATATATGATAGTCCTGCTGCTGACATAACACCGAATGCACCCATCAATGTCATTGATATAAATGCGCCAACCATAAAAACATCACCGTGTGAAAAGTTTAGAACATTAAGAACACCCCTGAAAAGTGTGAAACCAACTGCAATCATTGAATATTGAATTCCAAGCATTATTCCATTGAACAAAATTTGTAATATAACTGCAAATCCGCTCATCAATCCTCCCTTTTTGAAATATAAAAAGGGCAAGGTTGCCCTTGCCCTTAAAATCTTTCTTTATGGCTTCTTATATGGGTTTACCCATTCTTTTCCTTCTCTATATGCAAGTCCTGGAAGAACTCTCTCTCCCTTTGCATAAAGAGAATCATCCCATGGAACCCATTGCCCATCCTGGCTTACATATGGAGTTGCAAGTGGAACATCATTTTGTCCATATTCATTGAAGTGAATTTTTCCAATTATATCTTCATAATCTGTCTTATTAACCTCTTCAATAACTTTTGCTCTATCTGGTCCAACTTTTTCAATTGCTCTTATAAGTATGTTTGCAGCACAATATGCAAATGGTCCGTATGCTTCTGGTGGTTCTGCATAACCTTCTTTATTGTATGCTTCTATAAATGCTTTTCCACCTGGAAGTTTTTCAACTGGTGCTCCATCAAGCATACATATAACTCCTTCTGCATGTTCACCTAAAGCACTATTAAAATCATCAGATTTAATTCCAGAAGTTCCTAAAAATTGTGCCTTAATTCCTAATTTATCCATCTGAAGTTTAATGTTAACACCCTCAGGTGTTAATCCACCAAAATAAATTACCTCAGGATTCAATGCTTTAATTTTAGTTAAAACTGTTGTATAATCTTTTTGATCAATAACAATTCCTTCTTCTGCTATTGGTGTAATTCCTCTTCTTGCTAATGCTTCTTTGAAATATTGAAGATGACCTCTACCATAATCAGTAGTATCATAAATAATTGCAAATTTTTTAAATCCAAGTTTATCAACTGTAAGTTGAGCATTTGCTTCATTTTGCTCAACCTGTGTTCCGTTTACTCTACAAACCTCAGGATAATCATTCCCGTAGGTAACTGATGGTAAAACTGCTCCCCATACAACATTAACTACACCAAATTTATGGAATACATCAGTTGTTGCAATTGCAACCATACTATTATAATGAGCTGCAACTGCGATAATTGCTGGATCTGAACATGCTTTTGTTGCAACTTCAACTCCCTTTTGAGGAACGCCTTCATCATCAAAAGGAACTACTTCATAAACATACTTGTTTTTCCCTGACTCATTCCACTGTTTAACTGCAAGTTTAAATGAGTTTAATCCACCAAGGCCCATTTTAGAATATTTACCAGTTAATGGACCAATAAAACCGAGTTTTACAACTGTCTTTTCCTTTTTTGCACACCCCACATTAAAAGAAACAAGAGAAACAACTAATAGAAGTAGTAAAATTGATGTGAGTAATTTTGTTGATTTTTGCATACAAACCTCCTTTTTTTCTTTTCTCTCAATTCGCTCTAAAAAATTTTTTTGAACCTCTTCACTCATACATTCTATAATTTATTCATCTTTATTATATTAATCATCATAATCTAATTTGTCAAGATATTTTTAATTTTATTTTAAAAAATTCAAATTGTCAATTTATATAAAATTTTTTAATATTAATATATGTATCCATCTTATCTATCTTTAGGCTCTAAAGAGATTAAAAAAAGAGGGTTTGAATTATATAATAGACTCTCAAATTGTGATATATGTCCAAGAGAGTGTAAAGTAAATAGAATTATGGGTCAAAAAGGAGTTTGCGGAAGTGATTATAGATTGTTTATATCTTCATATCACCTCCATTTTGGAGAAGAAAAAATAATTTCGGGTTATTCTGGGTCTGGTACAATTTTTTTCACAAACTGCTCTTTAAAATGTATATTCTGTCAAAATTATGAGATAAGCCATCTTGGAGAAGGTTATGAGATAGAAATTGAACAACTTGCCAAGATAATGCTTAATCTTCAAAATCTTGGGGCTCATAATATAAATTTAGTTACTCCAACTCACTATCTTCCTCAAATTCTTCTTTCACTTTCAATTGCAATTCAATATGGATTAAAGATTCCAATTGTTTATAACACATCTGGATATGAAAAGGTAGAAATCTTAAAATATCTTAATGGAATTGTTGATATTTATCTTCCTGATGCAAAATATATGGATAGTGAAATAAGTTTGAAATATTCAAAAGCAAAAGATTATCCAGAAATAAATTTAGATGCTCTAATTGAGATGAAAAGGCAGGTTAAAAATTATGAGTTTGATAATAGAGGAGTTATTTTAAGGGGAGTAGTTGTAAGGCACTTGATTTTACCAAATAATATAGAGAATTCTAAAAAGGTTTTAAAAAAACTTTATGATAATTTTGGAAAAGATATCTTAATTTCACTTATGACGCAATACTATCCATGTTTTAAGGCAATTGGTGATCCTCAAATAGGAAGAAGAATAAATAAAGAAGAGTTTGATGAAATTCTTAATTATTTTAGAGAACTTGGGTTTGATGAATCTTTAGTTCAAAATATTTAATTATTGATAAGTTGAAAAAATTAAATCAATAAAATTCTCTTTTTTAAACTTCTCAAAACTTTTTAAGTCCTCTCCAAAAGAAAGAAATAAAAATGGAATTTTATATTTATCATAAATTGGTATCATAATACCAGGCTTAATTGTAGAATCTATTTTTGTGACAAAAAATCCCGTTATATCAATTGCTTCTTTAAATTTTTCCACTTGTGAGTAAAGATTTTCTCCCTCTGTTGAATCAAGAACAAGAATTGCCTCAGTTATTTTTTCAAAAATTTTTTCAATAACTCTTTTTATTTTTTTCAACTCCTCCATTAAATTTTTCTTTGTCTCTAATCTTCCTGCTGTATCTATAAATATCCTGTTGAATCCTCTATTTTTAGCATAAGTCAATCCATCGAAAACAACACTCCCAGGGTCATCTCCTCTTTTTCCTAAAAATACTTCAATTCCAATTCTATCTCCCCAAATTTTTAACTGTTCATTTGCTCCACTTCTGAATGTATCTCCCTGTAGAAATAAAACTTTATCGCCTTTCTCTCTAAAAAAATTTCCAAGTTTAGCAATTGAAGTTGTTTTTCCACCTCCATTAACTCCAGCAAATAGATATACTGAAATATCTTCTATATTTAATTCTTTTTCACTCCCCTCAAGAATCTCATATAAATATTTTTTTACTTCTTCTAATCCACTCTTTTTATAAATTTTTTTAAGAATTTCTGAAAAATCAAGACCAAATCCAGAAAGTATTAAAAATTCTTCAAAACTCTCTATCTCCTCTTTCTTTTTCTTTATGAATTCAAAAAATTTAAATAAATTCATAACAAAATATTAGCATATCAACCTTCTATTTACAAAAGTAGCAATCTCTTTTATAAACTTTTTAAAAAATTTTTAGATGTTATTATTAAATTGATGAAAGAAGTTAGAGAGTTTAGAGAAATAGTTTATGGACCAGTTGATTCTTGGAGATATGGAAAATCTCTTGGAATTAACCTTCTTGGAAAAGTAAAAAGGATATGTACATTCTCATGTATCTATTGTGAACTTGGACCATTTACGATAGAAGAACAAAAAAATTTGTATGAAAAAGATAGAAAAATTTTTGTTGAAACTAATTTAGTGATTGATGAATTTAAAAAATTTATCAATAAAAATTTTGATGTTATAACTTTTTCTGGTGCAGGAGAGCCAACTTTAGCAAAAAATATAAAAGAAGTTCAAGAAAAAATTAAAGAAATTTTCCCAAAAAAACCTATCATTCTTCTTACAAACTCATCTATTTTGTATCTTGATGAAGTAAGAAGAGATATTTTAAATTTTGACATAATAGATTGTAAAATTGATGCTTATGATGAAATTTATTTTAAGAAAATGAATAGACCAATTGAAGAAATTAATATTGAAAAAATATATTTTGGAATAAAAAAGTTAAAAGAGGAGTATAAAGGAAGGTTACACATTCAAATTATGGTTACTCATATAAATTTATCTCAAATAGAAAAAATCAGTAATTTTGTTAATTATTTAAAGCCAGATGAGGTTCATTTAAACACTCCAACAAGAGAACCATGGAAAAAACCAGTTCCTCCCGAAACCCTTTTACCAATGAAAAAATATTTTCCAAATTTAAAAGTAAGAACTCCATACGATTAAATTAACTTATCTAATTAACTTTTCTAATTCCATTTATTGCCTTTGCATATTTTATATCTATCTCAATTCCATCTAAAGATGCTTTAAATCTCCCTAACTTTTTTGCAAATTTATATAACTTTCCTACAATTTTAAAATTTTTCCTGTAATCAACTTTTTCTTTTTCAATTAATTCTCTTTCAAACTCTTCCCATCTTTTTTTATTTCTTATCATAAATAAATTTTATCATATATGTTTTTATTAGATGTTATAATTTAATTATGAGAAAAATATTTTTAATATTAGTTTTAATAGTTTTCACAACATTAATTTTTGAAACTTATTCTAAAAGTGAAAAAGTTTTAATTGTTCATATAGAGGGAGAAATTGAGTTAGGATTATCAAAATATGTTGAAAGAGCATTGAGTGATCTTGATGGAGTAAAAGGAGTGATTTTTATTGTTGATACATTTGGTGGAGCAGTTGATGCAGCAACACAAATAAGAGATAAAATACTTGAACTTAACTCAAAAGGAATTTTGACAATTGGATGGATAAAAAGAAGAGCATGGTCAGCAGGTGCCTTAATAACTTTAGCAACCAAAAAAATAGTATTTTCTTCTGGTGGAAGTATAGGTGCAGCAGAGCCAATTCCAGCAACAGAAAAAACTATATCTGCATTAAAGGCTGAATTTGAAAGTACATGTGAAGCAAATGGGAGAAATCCTTTAATTGGTGCTGCTATGGTTGATAAGGAGATTGAAATTGATGGAGTTGTTAAAAAAGGAGAAATTTTATCTCTATCAAAAGATATGGCAAAAAAAGTTGGATTTTCAGATTTTGAAGCAGATTCACTTGATGAAATTTTAAAAGAGTTTAATCTTTCTAATTTAGAAATTCAGGATATCCAATACTCTTTAACTGAAAAAATAGCAAGATTTGTAACTCAAAGTACAATCAGAGAGATTTTATTAGTAATTGGCTTTTTGGGTTTAATAATTGAAGCAATGACACCTGGATTTGGTGTTCCAGGTACAATGGGATTAATATCCCTTGCATTATTTTTTGGAGGGCATATGATTGCAGGAGTTGGAAATTGGTTTTATGTAGGTTTATTTATACTTGGTGTAGTTCTTCTTTTAATTGAGATATTTTTAATACCTGGCTTTGGATTAACTGGAATAACCGGGATTATACTTATTTTTGTATCAATCTTTTTTACACTTGGAGGAGGAGAAAAGGCACTTTACTCAATTGGAGTAGTTGCAGTTATCTTACTGATTCTATTCATAATTCTCCTTATTCTTTTCCCTAAGATTCCTATCTGGAAAAAATTGGGTTTAAAAGAGAAATTAGAAACAGAAAAAGGCTATACTTCATATACAAAAATTGATGAACTTGTTGGAAAGGAGGGTCTTGTTATAACAACCCTTAGACCAGCAGGTACGATAGAAATAGATGGCAAAAAGTATGATGCTCTATCGCTTGGAGAATTTATTGAAAAGGGAGAAAAAATAAAAGTTATAAGAGTTGAGGGTGGTAAAATTATAGTAGAGAAAATTTAAAATGCTACAAATGTACCTGGTACATTTTTCGCATTTTTAAAAATTTTAAAGGAGGTAAGGAATGTTTGGTTTAGGAGTTTATTTTACAATTTTAATCATCATAATATTATTAATTTTGCTTTTCTCATTCATACCAGTTGGTTTATGGATAGCATCAATTGCGGCAGGAGTTCCAGTTGGTTTAGTAAATTTAATTGGAATGAGATTAAGAAGAGTTGTTCCAGCAAAAATTGTTTTACCCTTAATTAAGGCAACAAAAGCAGGCCTTAAAGTTTCAGTTGATAAACTTGAAGCACACTATCTTGCAGGGGGAAATGTTGATAGAGTTATTGATGCATGGATTGCAGCAGAAAGAGCAGGAATTCCTTTAACATTTGAAAGGGCAGCAGCAATTGACCTTGCAGGTCGTGATGTTCTTGAAGCAGTTAGAATGAGCGTAAATCCAAAAGTAATTGAAACTCCGATTGTTGCTGCAGTAGCAAAGGATGGAATTGAACTTAAAGCAAAAGCAAGAGTTACAGTTAGAGCAAATATTGATAGATTGGTTGGTGGTGCAGGTGAAGCAACAATCATAGCAAGAGTTGGTGAAGGAATTGTTACAACAATTGGTTCAGCAGAAAATCATAAAGAGGTTTTGGAAAATCCTGATAGAATTTCAAAAACTGTTCTTGAAAAAGGCCTTGATACAGGCACTGCATTTGAGATTCTTTCAATTGATATCGCGGATGTTGATGTTGGTCAAAACATTGGAGCAAAATTAAGAATAGACCAGGCAGAAGCAGATAAAAGGATATATCAAGCAATGGCAGAACAAAAAAGAGCAATGGCAGTAGCAAGAGAGCAGGAGATGAAAGCGTTAACACAAGAGATGAGAGCAAAAGTTGTTGAAGCAGAAGCAGAAATTCCAAAAGCGATATCTCAGGCATTTAGAGAAGGAAAACTCGGTGTTTTCGATTACTATCAACTAAAAAATGTTCAGGCAGATACAACAATGAGAGAATCAATTTCAAAAATTTCTGAAGAGGAGAAAAAAGAGGAAGAGAAATAAATGAATTTCTTTACAATAATAATAATTTTATATATCTTCTTTTATGTTGTTCTTGCTATTTTAGGCGCTGTTAATGAAAGAAAAAGAAGAGAAAAAATAAAAGAGAAAACAACACCTCCTTATAAAGAAGAACTTGAGAAAAAAATAATCAAAAAAGAAGAAACAAAAGAAAAGCCCTCGCCCTATAAAGAAGAATATAAAGAACTCAAAGAAGAGATTTATAAAAAAGAGGAAATTTTAAAAGAAAAAGGGGCCGAGGAAGAACCCAAAGAATCTGAGGAAATACCACTTGAAAAAGAATTTATTGAAAAAGAGATTAAAGCTCCTATTCCTCAACCTGAAAAAATTATCCATTATGAAGAAATTCACCCAAAATTAAAAAAAATCCTCTCTTTCTCAAAAAGTGAAATAATCAAAGGAGTAATCTATAAAGAAATTCTTACCCCAAAATTTAAAAGATAAGATAGTTTAAAGGTTTTAATTGTATTTATTTGATATTAATTGAAATTAATTTAAAATAATAGTTATGAAACTAAACAAAAAGGTTATTGATAAATTAAAGAAACTTAATATTTCTTTAGTTTATCTATTTGGTTCTTATGTAAATAAAAAAATGAACTTCCAAAGCGATATAGACATTGCTATTTTATTTTATGATGATTCATACAAAAAAGATAAACTTAAAATCTATACAGAACTTTATAAAATTTTCAGTGATATTTTTAAAAATAGAGAAGTCGATATAGTTTTTTTAAATGAATCACCCTTAACTTTAAAATTTGAAGTAGTAACATCTGGAAAACCTATTTACTTTGAAAAAATTGATACTCATTATGAATTTAAAGAGAGAGTAATTAAAGAGTATATAGATTTTAAACCACTTCTTGATGAACAAGATAAAGAGATCTTAAATAGAATATGAAAAAAATTCATAGATTAATTCATTTTTACTCTGAAATCGACTTACAGGAAATTCATAAAATTATTACAAATGAGTTAGACAATTTTAAAGAATTTATTAAATATATAAAACTTCTATTAATTAATTCCAATTAAAAAATTTTATAAAGATTGCATAAAAATATTTTTTTAAAAGATTAAAATCTTAAGATTTTTGTGGAATAAATAAATATATTAAAAAATTATTCTTCTTTTGTTAATATTGGCTAAATTAATTCATAAATATAACTAAATATTCTAAATTGAAGGGAAAATTTGGCATTTTAAATATAAATTTTTATAAAATTAATAAAAAATTTCACAAACAATTTTAGATGCATAACAAAATTTAAATTTTATTATTATAAATTAAAAAGGGCTGGGAAAATTCCCAGCCCTTTAATCTTAACCCTTAATCCCCACAGGGGAGTGACTCTCCCCTGTGGTTCCTATAATCTACTTATTAGTACCAGAGGAAGTTGATTATAACTACTTGATAGAGTGAGTTCCAGTCAACAGATGCACCAAA
>Ga0078972_1002891_pt1 | contig 54247 bp, 49 predicted proteins | sample YelNatPaOPGAMG01_FD_67568 | JGI IMG/M metagenome (GOLD analysis project Ga0078972, IMG submission 67568) | Hot spring thermophilic microbial communities from Obsidian Pool, Yellowstone National Park, USA - OP-RAMG-01 (SPADES assembly) (version 2) | ecosystem: Environmental > Aquatic > Thermal... | reverse complement strand
CCTGTATATCTGATAAGAAGAAGTACTGGTAATGGAACGTGAAGGGAGGTGCTTCATGATGGACGCTTTCCCGAAAGCCATTCTCCATTCCGAATGCTGCGATCCATGGTCAATGTAAACGATTTGTCATCTGAAAAATAGGCCAGCGTTCTCCAATCGAGCACTTTTCTCTCTTTTTCTTTTGTTTGTATTCTTCAGTGCACGGTGAAGCATCCGTCGATCCACGCCCTGATTCCAAATTCCATTACCTATACTTCTTCTCGGATATTCTGGTCGTTTCATACGTTCTATCGTGTACCGGGTGCCTGTCCTGATCGACCGCCATAGCGCCTCAGGCGCCGGTGCGGATGCTGCACGGAAACAGAGCGGCGTTGCCGTACCACAGCGGGCGTCGACCCGCTTCTTTCTCGATCCGTGATGCACATCGCGCGCGCGCCTCAATGGCGCGTGGCCGCCGCCGCCGCCGCCGCCGCCGCCGCCGACGGCGTCTTCGATCAACTTCGTCATCATCAATAGCATCTGGTGATTCCTGAGTGTGCGTCCGAGGCATTGGGATAGCGTCGAAGCGAGCTCCTTTCCAGTGCGCTTTACCAGTTTTCATGGTTCCAATGCAGTGCATGTTCGTCGCTAATGGCTTCGTTGGAAGGTTTGATGCGTCAGGTCGTCTGCAGATGGGGCAGAAACTGTCAAGGAGGACGACGCCGGGGCGCTCTTCGGTGCTGTCTGTGAGTATGGCTGCCAAGCAGGTGGTGTTCCACGAGGAGTCTCGTCGTCGGCTTGTTCGCGGTATCAATGCAGTTGCAGATGCGGTACGCATCACGTTGGGTCCAAAGGGGCGTAATGTCGTTCTGGAGCGCTCGTACGGTGCACCTGAAGTCGTGAACGACGGGGTGACGATCGCGCGAGATATTTCTCTTGAGGATCCCACGGAGAACGTGGGTGCGCGCCTCCTTCAGGAGGTGGCGTCGAAGACGGATCAGCGGGCCGGGGACGGAACCACAACCTCTACAGTGCTCGCTCAGTCTATCATTAACCAGGGTCTGAAGCTGGTTGAGTCTGGCGCGAACCCCATTGCACTGAAGCGCGGTCTGGACAAGGCAGGCCAGCTGTTGCGCGCGGAGATCCGCAAACTAGCAGTGCCGATCAAGAGCCCCAAGGACATTGAAGCAATCGCGACGATTGCATCAGGCAATAGCGAGGAGTTTGGGCGTATCATTGCGCAGGCTTTTGAGCGAGTTGGAGAGAACGGCAGCACGATTGTGGAGGAGTCGCAAACGATCACGGACGATGTCGAGTTCTCCGAGGGCATGGAGATCGATCGTGGTTACCTGTCGCCATATTTCGTGAAGGAGCAGGATCGCCAGACTTGCACGCTAGAGAGGCCGCGAATCCTGATCACCGATATGAAAATTTCGAACGTGAACGAAATCATTCCAATTCTTGAGCAATGCGTCAAAGACAAAGAGCCCCTGCTCATTATCGCCGACGATGTAACGGGCGAGGCGCTCTCAACGCTGGTGGTCAATAAGATGCGCGGCGTTCTTGATGTCTGTGCGATCAAAGCGCCCGGGTTTGGTGACCGGCGCAAGGCGTACCTGCAGGACATCGCGATCGTGACTGGAGCCACAGTGGTTGCCGGTGAGCTTGGTATGACGCTAGAGGGTGTCACTGAGAAGGACTTTGGCCGCGCTGAGCGTATCGTCGTCGGCAAGGAGACGACGACAATTATCTCGGATGGATCCCATGAGGCAGAGGTAAGAGAGCGCATCAAGCAGATTCGTAAGGAGCGAGAAGACGCTGACACCCAGTTCGACCGCGAAAAGTGCGATGAGCGCATTGCCCGTCTCAGCGGAGGTGTCGCTCGAATTCGAGTGGGTGCCGCTACCGAGAGCGAGCTCAAAGACAAAAAGCTGCGGTACGAGGATGCGATTAATAGCTGCCGAGCAGCGATCGAGGAGGGTATTGTTCCAGGCGGCGGGGCAACGCTCGTCTATATGATGCAGAAGATGGATGAGATCAAGGCCAAGGTCGGCGGCGACGAGGACACACAACTGGGAGTGGAGCTGCTGCGGCGCTCTCTCAAGTCACCACTTGTCCAGATCGCGGAGAACTGCGGTCTTGAGGGAGAGGTCGTCCTCGGAAACGTGGCCGGGAAACCCTTTGGATACGGATACAATGCAGCTACCGGAGAGTACGGCGACATGATCGAAATGGGTATCCTCGATCCCGTGAAAGTGACAAACAGTGCGATCGAAAACGCGATAAGTGTGGCGGGCCTTGTGCTTACAACCGAGGCGCTGGTTGTAGAGATTCCCGAAAAGAAGGACGACAAGAAAGGCGCCGACGATGGCATGGACGATATTCCAGGAGAATCCTACTACTAGATGGGCGTCCAAGCACAACGTCTGACCGAACCATGGTGATTCCCCGTATCATGATTTGAATCATTTCTCACGGTATCCATGACGGCGTCAATTGAACATTCGCAGGCAGTGTCTCTTCACCGTATAACGAAGGTAAACACGGAGATTGGTTAGTCGGTGAATGCTCGCATGGTTAGAACCAGATATGTGCTTTCGGAAACTGGTCCCTGGGGAACGCTCTCCAATGTCGTTCCGTTCGGCTTCAACGTCGCGTTCCCGCTGGTACACATCGGTATCGCGAAAGCGCTGCACTAATGTCAGAAAGAAATGGAACGGATCAACTATGCAAACTCCGGCGTACAGACTAGAAAATGGGTGTCTTCCGATTGACATGAACACCAGACCTTGCTGGTTTGTTCTGCTGCGACTGCTTTCCATTCCTCATTCTGGCCTCTGGGTGCGTGTACGATGGTTGTCCAGTTTCCCTCGGGCTCCATTTTCTGCCGTCTTGGGATATTGGTGGCAGCGTTCATGTACTGATTTCGCCTCTTCAAGTTCTAGTCAATGCAAGTCATGGAGAGGCGGAATTCGTGATCGACGCTTCGCTTCCTGTATTCATCTTCAATGTGCATGGCATCGATGCGCTCATCCCAGCGGTGACACCGGACTGGGCTGAGGTGCTCCTCTATGGACACCCCATTTTGTCCGCCGAGGGCAGCCCTCTGGCGCTCCACGGCTTGCTTCGTGGATTGGTGCATGCCCCAGACATGTGAAAAACTGCTCACTGGGATGTCGTCCTCCGATTTCGCGCGCGCGGTGCCTTGCCCTATGATCATGCGCTTCTGCTGTGCAACGCTCTTGGCGAGTACGCAGTCCGCTGCAGTCGCAAGCACACGCCGCTCCATTCAAGAGAGACTTTGTTGAACGCAATGTTATCCATGATGAAACAAGCACCGGTAGGTAAATCGAGGATACAGAGCTCATCGAAATATCCCGATCAGCACACGTTGCCTTCGTGCAAGGCGGTGACGCATGCTCCACCCGAACCGATCGCTGAGACGACTCAAGTCCGAGTCCAGGACCCGTTTCCATGCAAATAGCAGAGACGTGAGCCTCTCGGGGTGTTTCCGATGCGATGTAATATGCAGATGCTGAATATTGTGTCGTCGATGGCGATGTGCGAAACAGGATGTGTCTTGGGAACGGAATCGATGATTTGACGTAACAAGTTCAATGGACTTGCGAGATGATCTCGCATAGAGTTTCCCAACGAATGACATCAAGTCGTTTCTCCGCGACAATTTAGCGAGGCGAATGACTGTGCCCACAAGTTGCCTTGAAACGTAAGGATCGAAAACTTGCAGAATGCGTCATTTGGGAATGCGTAACGCACGGCACCGATGATGGTATCCATTGGTTCACGAACTTTAGTCCCAGAGCGTCGCGGTTCATTTTGATACCATTAGGGCAAGGAACTCCAGCAGCGAGGCGTCAAAGGAGCAACTCCGAATAAACGACTGAGAGTCTTCAGCATTGCTTTCGAATCCGTAGGCCGTTACAGCGGGACTTGGCTTGAGCGTCGAGGCTGTACGTCTACAAAATCCGTGAATGAATCGAATAACAGGAACAGAACAAGCAGTTCACTGTCCCACTTTAATCCAACGCGGCTCTAGTTGTGCTTCGGGTTCTCGGCGGGCACGTTTGCGACGCCAGCGGTAGCGCTCACATGCCGCATGCCGCTGTCGCAGACCGCGCACCGGGGACGCTGCAATATGTCAAAGTCCCGCTCGTGAATCGCACGGTACATGTTTGTCGATATTGTTGTGTCTCAAGGTGCATATGCATCTGGTCGAACGAGGCGCTGCACGCCCGCGACCCAGGTGGTCAGGGATCGATGCGGCAAATCAGGCGCCATCGATGAGGCTATGTACTTCAGCGCTGACACGTTAACACCCAGGTTGCATCACTTTCAGAACAGCACTCTGCTAGGGAATACAAGACCGGACGAGGTATGCATCCACGGGTTTCGTGCATAGCGCAATCCTATCTGCATCGCTGCTGTCACTGCCCTGGCGATACGACGACTTCGCAGCACCTTTACGCGCATCCATTCGAGGTGCAGCGTACTCGACGCGGGCTCGGGGCTCGATATCGGTCTGGGTAACGACAGGTAGCTCACGTAAGCGACCCGACAGCGATGCGGAGCGACACGCTGGAGAAACTCGGCAACCAGAGCGATACCCCGGGCTAGCATTCGCTCATCCGAGAGGTCCCAGTTGCCGCGCGTGGCGGCCGAGGTGCACAGGCCTGGAAACGGTACCGAGCACCGCGGAATCGCTCGATCCGCAGAAGTTTCCGCTCGGTAGCCTCGTGAGCGCAACACAAGATGGACCTGCTCCAGAGACAAGACCTCGCGTCTCGTAACGAACCTACCAAGAGAGATCAAGTATTCGCGAGCGCGCGGTTCCGAGTATGCATCTCGGGCGTAGAGGCAGCGTAGAATGCGTTCTAGGTTCGTTTGCAGAAAGCAGCGATGCCACATCGCACACTGCTCGGCAGAGTCAGCAGCATCAGCAAGCGCAAAGGCGACGCTGGCTTCCGAATCGTGTCCTCGGCAGGTGCATCCGCGGAATGGATGCCTATGATGACGCGGCTTTCGGAGCGCGCCGTGCGAGAAAGCTCATGAAAGCTTTCCGCGTGACAACTGCGACTAGTGCGCAGCCTTCGTCCATCAGCAGCGAACCAGCGCTCCAACTGGCTGGTGCATACTTGCATACACACGTGTCCTCAAAGCAACGCTAATGCTGCAGGCCGGTCCACTAGATGTCCTGGAAGGCGGCCTCGAGAAGGCGCCGGCAGCGTCGAAGCAAGGTCGCCTGCCTGTCCAGCGCAGGCTGAGCAGCGCACGCTGCAACTCAGTGCATGTTCTCAGCAGCTCCCAGTTGGTGTCCAGTCACTGACGCAGTTGTCTCCAAAAACGGCGCACAGTTCCTGGACCCGCTCGAGTACGCAGCGGCCCCGGAGTCTGGGAAGAGGCTGCATTGTCGGTACTAGTCCTGCAGCTCTTCACGAGAGAGAAACCTTTCTAGCAGTGCCGTTTCCGACGTAAACTTTGAAACGTATGCTGATGTACGGATATCAACCTGCGAGGCCGACGAACGAGCCCCTCTGCAACCAAAGAGGCCGCAACAACATACCCTCTCTACGAGGCACGGTCTGTAAGCATGCGCGGTAGCTTCCACGCCTATAGCGCTTTCGTATCCGGCACGCCGTTGATGCAGGCTCTCCATAGACACAAACACAGACACACACACACCCACACACACACCAGAGGTTCTGCGGCAGTCTTCATTCCAGGGTCCATACCATCATTGCCATGCGGAGGGAATATGCTCCAGCTGCCTCAGTTCTGGTCATGCGTTGAGGGGCACCTCGTAGCGAGAGGCTCAGGTTCCATGCGTCCCAAAGCGTACGACAATGTCGTTTCGTCTCGACGCTATGTCCGCAGCGACGATACAGGCATCGTTGGAAGCACTCGCGACAGGCACTCGGCACCCCGAGGCTTGTCGGAACGGACGTACATGCCCCGAGCGAAGCCCGGGTCGTGCCGACTGCTGAAACCCCGAGGATCTGGTGCTCATTGATGTATGCTTTTCCCGACGGCAATGTACAACTCGGACTCGGAGCTCCCTGGATACCTTGAATAACGCGTAACGATACGAGCACAGCGTAGCATGGACAGCTTCCGAGCCGCCTGTGGCCGGTCTGCTTGCACAGCTCTCGTTGACCGGCGGAAGCGCAGGCGTCGACGTCGGCACGCGTCCGCCCTGCATTCATTCATGAACCTGTTTGCGCTGACACAGGACGCTTGACGACGAGCTGCCTCAAACTCGGTACTGGTACCGGTGGTCTTTGTAGTTGTAGTGGTGGAAGCCAAGGTTATCAACTTCGTTTTCAGAACTGATTTTGGGGTGAACAGTGGGCGATTTTGGCGAAAGCAAGGAGCGTTCCAAGTGTCGTACTGGCATGCACGAAACAGCAGCCGCACTGCGCGAGTGGCACGCTCGCCTGCTGTCCTGGGAGGCAGCGCAAACGGACCCCGGACGAGTTGCGGAACCGAGCGGGGCCTCGGAACTCCGTATCTTGTGTAAGCTGCTGTTTGACTCGGCTGCGAAGACGCTTGAGTGGCAAACGAAGCGGCGATGCCTGGGAAGGCGCGCAGCGGCTTTGCGATCAACGCTCGGCGAACTCAAGCGATTGAGCATCGCCGGTTTCGATCTCGAGCAAGTTTGGGCCGAACTCGAAACACGAAACCGATCGTTATGTGCAACTGCGAGGAAAACGCTTGAGCGAATAGAAAGTGAGTTTGCAACGGGCGGCGGAAGCGCTCAATGTATAGAGGTTGCTTCTACCGCGGACACAGCGCCGAGCCAGGATAACGGGACACTGAAGCGGGTACGCTTCGATGACGAGCGCAATGAAACGCGGGAATTTGTTCGGGACCAAGACGAGGAGGTTGGCTGCATGTCGCCAAACTTTTTCTTCGATGACGATGACGATGAAAATGACAATGATGAATTTATCATCGGGCATGCGATACTGGAGGCGCGCGATACCATGTATGATGCTGGTTCGTCGACCTCAGACTCCAGTGAGCGGGACGAAATGGATGAAGCAGCGCGTGGCGACTTTGGTGCGAACGTCGGCCACGAAGCGCTACGCAAGTTTGGCCATACGAGTGCGGATATGGAGTTAAACTCGCTTGCGCCAGATGCTGCTGCGTCGGTGAAGAGATGCGCCCTGAGTACGAACGCGGCGTCCGTAGCGGATGAATCGGCACCAGACTGCCTGCTCTCTGACGAATCGAATGAAAAAGGCCCAGGTCATAGCGATACCTGCGATAACGCCATTGAATCGGCGCACAATGTTGCAGCGCCTGAAGCGAACACCGCCGGTGCATCTGCCTCCGGTTCCGAGGCCCAGTCCCTGCCGCAGCACTCCAACGCAAACAATCGCAGTGAAGCGTTGCCGTCGCATGTGGCCCAGTTGGACCCCTGGATCGAGCAGACACCAGATGCGTCATGGTCAAGCGCGGAATCACCAACAGCAAGTATCGACAACATAGACGATGCCTCGTTAGACTCGTTCGGGACAGATGATGACTCAGGCACACTGGAATCCTCAGCTTCTCCGGAAGATGATGTCTATTACGAGCAGTTTTTCGGCTCAGAGGCATCCGACTCGTTGCGCTCCGATGCATCGCCACGCAAGCCATCATTTCCACACAGAAAGCGCAACCAAAATACAAACGCTACAATGGATACCAAGTCGCAACCGGCGGAGAATAGACACGACAGCAAGCACAACGCACACAAGCTTTCAACAGCGGCGCCAACTCTGGATAACACGTCCACGTGCACACCAGTGACACCACCTGAACCCGCCCAAACATCCGCGTTTGAACGGTGCGAGGCGCTGTTGCGAACCCGAGCCCGTTCACTAGAGAAATTTAACCTAGAGGAGAAGCCCTGGCAGCTTCGCGGTGAAGTTACCGGTCATGAGCGCCCCGTAGACTCCGTCCTCGATGCCGAGCTAGACTTTGATCTGTCGGTGGCGCGTCGACCGCGCATTCGCACGCACGCCTACGAGGCAGCGCTCGCAGGCAACCACGTCGATGAAGCGGCGATCTCGGATCGCGCTGCAGATTCAGACACGGACACGTCACAGGACACGGACACGCATGTGCTCACGGAGGCGAGCATCCGACGACGTGTCCTGCAACGTGTCCTTGATCAGGCGTTCGATGATGTGCAGCGGCGCGTGCGGCCTTCGGCGGCGGATGCTGCTGCTGCTGCTGCTGCTGCTGCGCCTGATGCTGGCGCATTCGAGCTATCGCAGGAGCGCTCAGCGCAGGGCCTCGCTGAACTCTACGCCGGCCGCGACGCTGCCACAGCCGGGGCGCAGGGCATCGTGCGTGGCGCCTCGACGCAGACGCCGAAATCGCCCCGGAATCCGCTAGAGCAACAGGTGGATGCGTTGTTCGGGGAGCTGGCTTCCGCAATCGCGACACAGACTGAGGTGGCAGAGCGAGTACTGGAAACCAGGTCATTCGCGGTCGCGGACGGCTGGTCATTGCGACCGCAAAAGCTGGTATCCAATGCGACACAAACGGTTGCTGTCGGAGAAGCGCCTTGGATGGTTTTGGGTCGTGGCGATGTACCGGGAGCGGAGGCGGCGGCGCTTGCGGAGCAGCGCGTCGCTCGCGATCCAGTCCGTGAGCAGGCCTCGCGCCTTGGTGTCGACACCGATGCGTCACTACGGCTCAAGCAGGGCGATACGGAAGCGTCGCGTTCGAGTCGTCGGACGCGGCGAAATCGCCTTAAACGACTGGTGCGCAGTCGCCTGCGTCGAAAGCGTGAAACAGCCGAGCAGCGTCAGCGTGCAACCGAGTGGCTCCAGGAGGCAGCCCTGCGGGACTCGATTGCGGCCTGGGAGGCCAAGTCGCGCGGCCGTTCTCGGCATGAGTCGCGTATCGCGGGAGAGACGGATCGTGATCAGCAGGTCGTTTACGAGCAAGCGCTGCGGGTGGTACAACAGGCACAAGCCCAGGCCGATGCCCAAGCTCGCGCACACGTCAGTCGCGGTCAATACGCCGGTATTCGCATTCGAAAAGCCGAGCATGTCGCTGAGCAGCCAGCTCGCGGCAGCACTGACCCAGCGCATACGTCCAGCATCCAATGTGGCGGGGCGCGGCGCACTCGGCGTCTAGAGCCTGGTGACGACCACGTACAAGCAGGTGGCGGCAGCGGCTCCGCGACACTCTACCTACAGCTTCGTCGCCAATTAGATCGCGAGATTCAACGCCAAAAGACATCGTCTTTGTAAACAGAGTGCTGTGTACTGCAGCCGCCCGGCGCATGACCTACGCGCTGCGCTGGTGGCTCGCAACACACGTCACAGTGTTCAGCTTCGTTGGAGACGGCGCGTCGATGCCTACGGTTTATACTTTGAAGCCGCGGCTCTTGCGGCGTCCGCGTGCGCGTTCAAACTTGCGTCCCTTGGAGAGCGTGTACGGCCGGACGTGCTCCCGGCCCGTGACGCCGACAAAGTGTTTGTAGCAGCGCCGCTGGTGCAGACGCCCTCGAATCAGTATCGTATTCTCTCCGCGAGGCGCTACAAGCGCTAACTGATCCAGTGTCATGACCTGGCCTCCTGCCGCTTCAATGCGCGCCCGTGCGGTATCGCTGATCTGCAACGCACAGAGTCGAATGTTTGGCGGCACACGTAGCTTTCGCTCGTCGTCAAGCACCTTGCCAATGACAACAGCGATCCGTCCCTCTTTACGCTTTGAATCATCGTAATACCGAAGGAGACGAGAAAGCGAGATGGGCGGACGGTTCGTCCGCGACATGCACAGCCGCTTCCACACGACGGCGTTGAAGGGTGCCCCAGTGCGCCGTGCAAGGAACGCGTACAGACGCACCAAGAGTTGCAGGTAGGGATCCTGAGAGCGCGGCGCATCCCGCTGCTTTCTCTTACTTCGGCCGCCAGCGCGCAGATCGATACCCATGTTGTAACCTGGTCGTTTTCTTCTGCCTGGTGAAGCAGGCGCACAACACACACACACACACACACAAGGAGGAATGGCAATGTGACTTGTACGGACGACGCATTGGGCCGGGATGGCGCCGTCTAGGCCCCGATCAAAACCTGGACAACTTTGCATTTCATAGATCATACGTGAATATTTATGGATGTTACGGAACCTGATGAATCAATCGCCCAGGGCTGGGTGCGCCGCGCCCTGCCGCGACACCAGCGCCGGCCATCTGCGATCCGTGTGCCGCCTGATGAGCGGGGCTCTGGTTCGCGCACGCGCGGCGCCCAGCGCCGAACGCCCGACGTTGACGCGGCGGCAGACTCGTGCGATCGATGCCGATGTTCGTAGCGCATAGAACGCGTCCAGCTAGCTGACTCGTGTACATAGCAACGTTTTCCACTGACATCGAAACCGGGATTTCGCTGGGGGTTTCTGTGGCCGCTCTCTTTTCCATTCGCTTATTTCCGCCTTTAAAAACGCCGGTGATACCTTGCGCTCTTGCTGTACGCTTCATAGCCGGTGGCTGCTGGTAGCGGTGCTCAAGTGTCGACTGCACTCGCTTGGTGCCAACGTCGACGCCCTTCTCGCAACGTCCGAATATGCCATCTACGCATTTCTTGCCGTTTTCATGTTGTTTCTAGGAGCGCTGTGGTGCGCCCGCCAAACCGATGACAATCGGATGGGTCAGGGGTTTGCGTAAACCCAGCAGCGCGCCTGCTTTTCTACTGGATACCGCCCTGATTCATATGGACGTTGTGTCCATCACTTATGACATGCCTTTGACGGGCACGAGAGCCTGCCGCTGACGTCGTTCTCCGATTCCCGACACCGCTGCCGCAACCCGCGGCTCACAGGCGCCTGTTGCGCGATGCCGTCGGCGAGTACGCTGTCCGCTGAACGCACAAGCGCATGCGGTTCCACGCGAGAACGCATCGTCCGCTTCCTTGCAGGCTATTCGATTTTCTGCGTATCCTTCGTAGCAGAACATGCCGATGAGCGTGACGAACATCGAGGTCCCTTGTACACTCGCGGGGGTATGGTGTCCACATGTGCGGTTCACTTGCAACGACGCGAGCGGAGCTTTCCGTGGACTCGTATTTCGCTCGCTCCTTGTACCAGTCTTTCATTCGTTCCCCTCTTCTGTGACGTAAAGACGAGGCGTGCGAATCGAACTGGCGACTGGACGTTCAAGTTGCAGAGTCCGTGACGCCCGCCTCCAGACCCTCATCAGCTTCGACACAGGAACCCGACGGTTTTCCTGATTTGAGGGAAACGCAGACGCAGAGGTACGCGATCCCTGGATGCAGGCCGGGCCCAACCTCAAATGGGCGTACATTCTCGAGGTCATACCTCTGTTCTGGTCGTTGCTTCTCCTTGAATGCCCTCTCGTGTGCAGGGATGCGTCAGAGCTCTGCGCGCACCGGGAAGCAAGAACCGCGTTTACCATAGACGACGACGGACACCGCCACAGCATCCCTCTCGAAAGAGGACACCACGTCTGCTCGCTAGAAAGCTAGCTTCTGGATCATCCCGTTTTACTTCTTGTTCGAAGCTTTTTGAGCTTCTGGCGCTTTTCATCTATTTGGCGGATCACAAATTCCCTTAAAGCCTCGGGCGAATTATCCGCAGTTCGCTTCATGAAATCCATGTGCTCGATAAGCGCTTCTTCTTCTTCGACGATCCTATTCTCCATCGGACGTTTCTGCCTCGTTGTTGCGCAGGCGCACGCTCCACGACGAAGCGAGGACCGTGCGAGTAGCGAGGCCGGTACCATCGACGGCGAGATGCATTCCAAAAAAGGCGCAAATCTGCTCCTTTCAGTGGTTGTTAAACAGCACGCTCGATGCCGAAGCAGGATGGCTTGCCTCGGCGGCTTTCTCGCAGGCGACATGACCATCCTCTGGTCGGCGTCTCCGACTTTGCGCAGGACTCGACAGGGCGTCATCGAGCGCTCCGCATCCTCCCCTTTATGGACTTTGGAGGAGCGCTGGTCCCCACGAGCTCGTGCATGCTATCCAGGCGGATGACCGACTCGTCATGCGTTCGCTTCCACGTCATCGAATCCATGGAGTGCCTGCGAAGATGAACCCTGATCTGCTTCAGGTTCGTCGTGCGTATTTATTTCCCAAAGTACTTGTTTGGGTTCCCCAGGCCGCATTGCGTCACGGAGCGAACGAGGCGCTCGACAACCACAAATTCGCTCAACCTGGGAAACAAAGCGCGTTCGGCATCGAGAAGAGCAGGCGGCGGACATGAGGAGCATCCGATGTGTGCTCGGGCAGGCATGAGGGCATGAAAATCCGTCCGTGTCAACAGCGCCTCGACGAACTTGTCCGCTTTTACAGATTCCTCGCTGCAGCGGAAATGCGCTGGCATGTGAACCGGGTAAGCACGCTGCTGGAGCTTGCTGCCAAAAATCTGTACATATTCTTCTACGCGGACGATGTAATCCGTCACGACCGTCTACGATTCGCAGTCTCGCTTTGCACTCGTAGTGTCGTAGCGGAGCCGCACCAGCAGCACCTCGTCCGACAGCGCGCTCAAGCGATGCGCTTTGTGCGGGACGACCTCCCGTCCTGCACCGGCGACAGTCTCTGGGCGCGGTACGCTCGTGTCTTCAGAACACTCTTGGATTTCTCTATTACTCGTACACAGTTACTTCACTGGGATATCTGATGTGCTTGGGTTGTACGCCTTTGTTGATAAACATGCAGTCTATATTCATTCTTTGCTCATTGTTCAACTTTTTTATTGATGCCGCTTCGGAAATCCGCGATTTCCGAACAACAACGAATTGCGTAAACTAGTTCCAATAAGCCCGCTCGATCGAGTCGCTTCGCCTGAAGCATCCAGCCTCATTTTGTACCAAGGATGAGCCAAGGTACCGAAGCTTGCATAGGCTCCCGGAATCCATGCTGCACAGCCCCGGAAACATTCCCAGGCAGGTTGAGCCATGGAGATGAAGCCGACCGCATAGGCTGGCTCATCCATCCTCTGTTCTCTGATGGATTTCATGCACAGTACCTGTTTTTACCCACGATCTTCCTTGTACCGGACGGAGCATCCTGGCTGAAGGCCAAACGGAGTAACACCGGTCCGTTTACTAGGCTCTATTCGACCAAGGCGATGACGAACGCCTCGCTTGGAAGCATCGCTCGATACAAAGACGCGCGCCCGTGCCCAAGACCCTTTCCAAGCACAACGGAATAGGCGGGCCCTCTGGGAACACATCCTATAGGAGATGTCGTGCGGCAGCTGTCGAACGGGGTGTCGTCGACCGCAATGAAACAATAAGCATTTGCTTTTCGAATGAAATCGATCATTTGAGATGGGTAGTTCAGTGAACGCTCGGCGTGGGCCTCTGATGCTCTCTTCAAGCGAGCTTGTCGCGTTTTCGTTTCCTAGACGGCCAAGCAGCGCGAATGGATGCGCTCGCCTACTGCCTTGGTGCAGAATGATCGAAGGCTTGAAGCGTTCGTAGTCTGAGCACGCTATCCGTAAGGAATGGAGCAGCGTGGAGCCTCGTACATATAGACTGAAGGATGATTTCGGTTACTTTACGTACCGACTTTTGATGGCGGTACGAATCAACTTGATTTCAGTGACGTCACGAACTCCACAGACAAAGCGTCGAGCGTGCCACTCCGAACAGATGACCAACGGTCCGAAAACCATGTAAGCATCCTGAAACCCGCTTGCCTGTACGTCGAATGTCGAGGCTGTACATCTAAGCGTGATCAGAAAAAAATCGCAGCACATGAACACAGCGAGTAGTTTAGTGCTCCATATTCATCAGACGTGAGCTTACGAGGGCGCCTTGTGAACACACTCGCCGCCGCCGCGTTCACCTCTGAACTAGGGCTAACAGGTTCCGTAAGCGCGCGCGTGCTGTGCACCACATCCACAAACCCATACGCACACACATATACACTTGCCCTAAAACACCCCGTTATCCATGCACACCGCCATGTTGTGCGTCCGCGAGGAATACGCCGCGGCTGCGGTGCAGCGGCATGTCGTCTGCGGGGGGCGTTTCTCGGCTGATGGTGCCCATTAACGCGCATATCGTCGAGTCCATTCCCGTGCGGTTTCATCATGCTTCCTCCGGTTTGTAAGGTACTCTTTCGCAATGCTGCCGACCAGGGGATCATGCGGATTGGCATCTGTCAAAAGGCTGCAGATCGACAACAGCACTTTGCTGATCGTCAACGCTGGCGACCAGTTATCCTTCAACGTATCCAGACAAATCTGACCCTGGCTATTGATATTGCAATGATAGATGCGGGTTCGAAACACCACTTGTGGTGCTTTGAACGGATACTCCCTCGGAAACGTGATATCCAAAAAGAACACGCCGCCTGCATACGGCGTATCCGGCGGACCCAGAATCGTCGCCACCCACTCGAACAGATTATCGCCTTTGGGGCCAGCAGAACAGTTGCAGGGCGGATCCATAGTAATTTCCACCAGTTCCCGCTGAATGCGTTTCGCGGCCACCGACAGATCCGCACCAGACCCGGTACCAGTGCTCATCGTTTCCTCCGAGCGGTCCGTCGTTGCGCTTGAAGGAACGTTACTCGCCCTGTTCATAGAAGCGATTTTGCTACGATAGCCCCAGTTTGCTCACGAAAACGAAACGCGACACGACTAGCCCCGACGTGACCCAAACGTATTGCAACGACGCTTCCAGGAGCAGTCGCTTGCACACCTGTTTACAAAACAGGAGCAACAGCAGCAACTACAGGAGCAACAAGAGCAACTGTAAGAATAGCAGCAGTAGTATCTGTAAGAATAGAAGTAGCAACTGTAGGAACAAAAGTAGCAACTGTAGGAGCAGCAGGTGTGTTTGCGCTCGTTCAGCAGCGGCGCTGCACGCATGGTGAGCGCGCGCGCATTTGAACGAGCGCAGCAGCGTTTTGCCGCGCTGCCCTAGCACGCTACCAATCATCTCACTGATACTGATCGTGATGTCGATAATGATGTTGATGATCCCGTAGAGTGACACTTTGCTTTTTGTCAGAAAGATCGTGTCCTTGAACCAGAGATGCTCAATTTCGCAAGGGGTATCGGTGATAGGGAGAGCGTCGGACTTGCTTCATGAGACGTCCATGCCCCGTACTTGCCTTTGGATGTACGTAGCGTTTCGTGTTTTCCATCCGGTGCCGATGTCGATGTCTGCTTGCTGCATCCGCGAGCGTCCTCCACGCGCCAATGCGGATACAACACCGTCATCACATCGCTCTAGGATGTTTCTTGGGCAGGCAGGCAGGCAGGCAGGCACGCACCAGAGCTCTTCACCGTGCCCGCATACGTGCAGTCTGTCCGTCTCGCAGTTGCACGCTGCGCGGTATCACGCATGGAGTGTACGCGCATCCATACACACCTTGCACGATGGTATCGGAAGCATTACCATCATTATCTGCAACTGGAACGTACGCAATGGAACACTTTACTGCTCTGTGGTATACACAGCGCGTACCGTCCAGCGTCTAGTACCGAACCAAGAACGCTCGTCGTCCGTACGCGAGTCCGAGCGGGCAGTTCCACGACGTCGATACGCTGCGCTTTTGGCGCGCACTTTGCCGCTCTGCTGCTGTACCGTGCAGAGCGCCACAACGTCCGAACGCGTTTATGTCTCTGGTTCGGGAGAAACGTTTACAACGTGAATGGGACATCCTGCAACGACAACCGCCCCCGTATGTTCACGCTTGGCCGCGCTCGCCGGACTCGCTCGAAGTCTTCGAGGCGCTGATAGAGGGCGCCCCCGACACGCCGTACGCAGGCGGGCGCTTTCGTGTCGAGGTCACCGTACCAGAGCGGTACCCCTTTGAACCACCCATCGTTCGATTCCTGACACGGGTCTATCATCCGAACATCGATAGCGCTGGGAGAGTTTGTCTCGACTTGCTGCAGATGCCGCCGCAGGGGAGCTGGCGACCCAGCGCGAACCTTATCGCCGTCCTCGCGGCACTGCAGCAACTACTGGTTGAACCGAACCCCCATGATGCACTCGAAGCTGATGTTGCACGCGTGTTTCGGACAAATCGCGCAGCCTTCGACCGGACAGCACGCGAGTGGACACTCCAGCATGCTCAACAACAGCCGTAGTTGATCCGGGCTGGCGTTCGTCTTGACAGCGCCGCGTATTGGAGCAGCGAGACTGTGTTCTCGGACGCATGAACCAGGCGGTGGTACCCCGCACGCCGTCGGCGAGAAGCACTCGAACTGGTAGTGGTGCAACTGCTGCCGGTTGGGTACGGTGCACCGACCCGGCACGCGCTCCCGCGTTTACGATGGACTCGGGGGGTGGGGTCACCAGACGCTCGCGATGCTGCTCGATGGAAGCGTTTCCGACTTGTTTATACAGGTGTGTGCACTGCATCCAATGCCGTCATTCGGGCAAACAAGCGTATCGGTATGAGCGTCGGACAAGCGGGCGCAAGTGCGGGTTGCGCTGCCCCGGTCGCAGCGACAGCCGCATGATGCGAGCCTAGGCGCCCTACTCATCGTCGTTATCGTCTTCGGAGGGAATGAATTCATCGTCATCGTCATCGTCGACATCAATGACGCTATTTTCACTGTCGTCGTTGTCATCATCGTCATCATGCTCGTTTGCGAGTCGTGCTCCTGCTCCGGCACGCGAGCGCCGTGTGCGTACCGCTCCGTCACTCGACTCGTCGTCGTCGTCGTCGTCGTCGTCAGAGGGCAGGACACGCGGCGCAGGACGCCGTGCGCGCCCTGCTCCACGACCTGCACCGCCGAGTGCCGAGCATGCCGCCTGCTTTGCCGTCTCTCTGGAACGCTCCTCCGATGAGCGAGGCTGCCAGTGCGCTTCGTAGCTCGCAGCGGTCTCGGAAACGGCGTCCGCATCTTTGCGAGTTGTGACTGAACCGCCAGTGGCGTGCGCAACGCTGGGCATAGCGCTCCCGCTCGTGTCGCTCGCAATACGCAGACGCGCTGCGAGTCGTTCACTGAGCGAGCGCTCCGCCCTGGTACTCAGACTCGCTGAATGAGCGGGCGTGGCGTCTGTGTCGCGTTGCGTATCACTCGAGTTCAGGGCAGCGGCGCCTGCGAACGTGTTCAAGGGCGGCGGCACTGGGTGCCGTCGGGGCGCTACAGCCCCTGTATCCCTGTTCTTGCGTTGGCCTTGACGCGCGAGCCTTGTCGTGGTTGCACGATCAGAAGCAGAGGCGATACGCATCGTCGCCAGTGCACTCGCGTCCGCGGCACCAGCGGTGCCTGCTTCCTGGCGTACGCGCTGCACATGCTCGCGAACGTTGACCTCTGTCTCGCCGCTTTCGCGATCATCGACGCCCACGAGACTCGAACTTGTGCACGTGCTTGATGCACCGTCCGCCTGGCTGCGCGTGTCTGCCACGGTGGTCGTGCAGCGTGTGCTCTGGCGTCTTCCGCGTCGCACTGCCATTGCGCCCGGCACCGGGGGCGGTACGGGCACGAACGTCGCATCGTTGTCGTCGTCGTCGTCATTTCTGTCATCGTCGTCATCGACGCTGGTACGGTTGCTGGTAGCGGCAGCGGCAGCGGCATGGCGTGCACGTCCGCGACCAGCCCTGGGCGCACGACGCGTTCGCTTGGCGTCTTGGGCATCCTGTGCGAGTTCGCTATCGATGCGGTCGAGGATTTGCTCCAGACGTGTCAGATCGTCGAGCCATAACTCCGACGGCCGAGTGGCTTGCATGCGCGCCAGCTCTGCCGCTTTCTCCTGGTGCTGGCGCTGCAGTTCCTGCACGCGCTCTCTGGTCAAGCTCCACAGCGGCATGCTCAGCAGGTAATCGTATCCGGTTGCATCCTTCGGGTGATCAGCATGGACACCATTACCACCAACCTGATCGCTAGACGTGCCGTCTGGAGTTCCGTCACCAGACGCTGCCTCGGAAACGCGTTGCTCACGGTCTGCATTGTTGCCGGTAGGCAAACGGGCAAAGTTGCGTTGATGCAGTTCGTCGAGTAGTTCGCTGCGCTTCCGATTCGCAATGATGATCTGGTTCTCGATCACCGCCATAATGAAGCGCACTTTGTTATCGAGACGGATGAGCTCACGTTCCAGAGCGCGAACTATCCACGCTTGGCGTTTTCGATAAAGCTCGAGTCGCATCTGGTAGAATTCAACCAGTATCTGTTGGATGGTATCGTAACGACGTATGCGTCCGTTGGAGTCGAAGAGCACCATGTTGGCGGTAGAAAGCGAACCGCTGAGATGCAGCTTCTTGAAAAGCGCTGCTGCATCTGCTTGTTCCAGTTCTGCGCCATTCGCCCAGTGGAGCGTAAAGTCCACCAGCGTCTCGGTGCTGTTGTCGGCGACCTCTTTGAGGAAGGGTCGGCTCGTCTGCTGCGCAGCAGACGATGCGCTACTACCACTACCACTACTACTGCTACTCGTGCTGCTGTTGCCAACGACGAGCGTTTCCAGCCACTCCTTGTACGGCTGCGTCCAGGTGCGCAGTGGCAGTTCGCGTATGCGAACACGCCCGTCCGACGATCGAGCCATGCAACCAAACACCTCATAGTTCGTCGGATGATGCGGTACAGCGACAATGGAACCGCGAAAGCCGCGATACCACGGCACCAGCGTCGCGCTTTCGTCATCTGCATCCAGAGCGCCGTGCGACTCCAGTAGCATGCTTCGGAGTATACGCACGAGATCCCGGGGATTATGACACGGAATGTTGGTGCTCCACCCAGTTCCAATACCTTCAGCGCCGTTCACCAACACGAGCGGAATGACGGGGCAGTACCATTTGGGCTCAATGGAGAGGCCGTCCTCCTCGAGGTACTCGAGAAGCACATCATCGGCCTCGGGAAAGAGCGCACGTGCAACCGGAGCGAGACATGTGAAGATGTAACGAGGTGAGGCTGCATCCTTACCACCAGATAGCCGCGTACCGAACTGGCCCGCAGGAACCAGAAGGTTCAGGTTGTTCGAGCCCACAAAGTTTTGGGCGAGTCCTATGATCGTGGCCATAAGACTCGCCTCACCATGATGATACGCAGCGTGCTCGCTTACATAACCGGCCAACTGGGCAACCTTGATCTCCTGATAGAGTTTGCGCTTGAAACAAGCAAAGAGCACTTTTCTCTGGGAGGGTTTCAGACCGTCGATGAGGCACGGGATAGAACGGGCGTTATCGGCGAGAGAGAACAGCACCAACTCCTTGTGCACAAAGTTCGCATAGGTGAGCGTATCGGCGGCGTGGTCGAAGTATGTGCCGAGTTTGTGGGCAGCAAGCCAGTCCTTCCGCTCCTGGACTTTGTGCTTGCTAAATGCAAGTTCGATCGACTCGTAGTCAGCGTGATTTTGCCAGACAAAAGGAATCTGGTGACGGGACAGGTTACTGAAATAGGTTCGTGCCTCAGCAGCGGTCGATGTACCCAGACCTTTGTAGTACTTGATGGTCCATCCTCGGAGGCTGCTCTGGGACTGGCGCCACTGCTGGTATTCGGGAATTGTGAAGAACACCACCTCTTCAAGGCGTTCTCCGCGCTTTGCAGTCGCCTTCACAATCGGTGTGATGAACTCCAGTAGAAATCCTGGGATGCGGAGCAACGAAGGCCAAAAGTGGTGAAAAAAATTCACCAACAGGCCCTTGATATGAGATCCATCGTGATCCTGATCAGTCATGATCATCACGTGGCCGTATCGGAGTTGCCGAACGCTATCCTGATCGTACTCCTTGCCGTGTTGGAGCCCCAGGATCTTTTTGAGGAGATTGATTTCAGTATTTTCCATGATTTGTTTGTGTGTGGCCTCTCGGACGTTCAGGAGTTTGCCTCGCAGTGGAAAGACGCCGTAGTAGTCGCGACCAACAACGGAGAGCCCCGAAATAGCGAGCGCCTTGGCCGAATCGCCCTCGGTGAGAATGAGGGTACACTTGGCGGACTCACGGGTTCCGGCCTTGTTGGCGTCATCGAGCTTTGGAATACCGAGCACGCGTTGGCGCTTGCCCCCGTCGGTTTTTTTGAGCTCAGCATCCTGTCGAAAACGAGCAAACTCGAGCACGTTCCCGATGATATCGCTCCGGAGCAGTTTGCGCGTGAATTCTGCGCTTAGTTCGCAGCGAGATCCGAACGACTGAGGCCGCGATGTCAACGTCTCCTTCGTTTGGCTATCAAAGGCGGGATTCTCGATCAAGCAACGCACGAACAACCATAGGTGGTTACGCACCTGGAAAGGTTTCACTTTGAGGTTTTTGTGCTTCCGACTGAGATGCTCCAGGACCGCATTCACGATCTGGTCTGCAATATGATTGACATGCGTGCCTCCTTTGATTGTCCAAATAGAATTCACGAAGCTGACTTGCTGAAACTGGCCATCGCTGGGCGCAACTGCCAGCTCCCAGCGTTCATGCCCGCGTTCGTAAACAAAGCTGGTGTCCTCGCGTTCGGCCAGATAGAGTTTGATGTAGTCGCGGAATGAGCGGATGGGCAGGCGAGAACCGTTCCAGTACACCTTCACGCCAGGATTGCATCCGGCAATATCGTGGACGCGTTTCTCCATGAGCGCCAGCGTATCCGCATCGAGCGCATTCATGCCAAACCGCTGTAGATCCGGCACGAATGATACCCTTGTGTAATTGTCTTTCGCGGAGCACGGCCTTATCTGAGGCTCCTCGCACCGCTGCATGTTCGAGCGGAACACCTGACGAAAGCAGTGACGACCATCCGCAGTCTCTACGATAAACTCTGTGCTAAAGATGTTTGCAAGCTTCGCCCCGAAACCATTCCGGCCGCCTGTGACCTTCCGTTCCTCATCATCGTAGTTACTCGACGTAAGCAGGTGGCCGAAAATGAGTTCCGGAACGTAGCACCCTTCCTTGCTGTGAATCTCAACCGGAATCCCCGAGCCGTTGTTATAGACCGTGATGCGATTGTTTTCAGCATCTACGTCAACGCGAATCTCGTCGAGCGTTGGGTCACGCTGTTTATGATCTGCAGCGTTGACAAGAATCTCGTCGAATATCTTGTACAGGCCTGGAACGTACGACACATCGCGAAATACAACACGACGCGAGCTTCCCTGGGATGCACCCTCCTCCGCTATGGTATCGTCGAGCACCCACAGCTTCTCACTCGTCCGCTGCGTCGACCCTATATACGTATCTGGACGCAAGAGCACGTGCTCCAACTGAGACAGCTTCTGATACGTTTCTTCTATGGACTTGGGCCTCGAAGCCGTCGAGGATAGCGCCGAACTCGCCGAGCTTGTGTTCATGCTTTCGGATTGCTCGCACCTCGAAACACCAGTGTCAACAGCGTATCGCACCAGCTACGTTGACAAGTACACCGGTTGGTTACAGGTTGCGTTTCTTGCCCGACCGGACGTTCACGCACCCAGTCTGGAGGTTTCCTTCAGCGTTCAGACAAAGCGAACACCGAAAAACAGCACCGTCTACCGTGACTGTCTATGACGGAACCAATCGACCAACAAACAAACAAACAAACAAACAAACAAACACACACACACACACGAACACACAGTCAGACAGAGAGCTATATAGAGAGATTGAGGGAACAGGCAGTTACGATACCAGTTGCTGCCGTTCAAATGACGTTGCAGTGTCTGGGAGCGAGGCTCGCAGCGCCCCAGACGCACTTGAAACGGCTGATGTGCCAGCGACAGGCATCGATTTTCAAAACGCCGCATCGCAAAGGCGGCCATACGCGCTGCGATGCGTTGCGGTGTTTCGCTTTTGGTGTCTACGTTTGGGTAGAGCGGTGTGCTTCGTTGTCGACGACTTTGAAGCGCTTTTCCCTACAAGCATATATACCTCTGTGTGTGTTTGTGTGTGGCGAGCTCGATTCTCACGTCGCAGCGGTCGCGTTGCGCTTGGCATATCCTTCGTAGGGTGTCTGGTAACCGCTGGTACGGCTTCAGCTTGTTTTTGGCAGTAGGTACGTTTGATAGCCCAACGAGGGCTAGCAGCGTGGACCAGCACCAGTCAGACGGTTTTCTTTGCGTACCGAGTGAACGGTGTTTGTGGATTCTGTTTGGGAAACTCGCTGGGACCTCGAGTTTTTGCTATTGATATTCAGTGAAGGTGTTGGAGTGCGACGTCGTGAGCGGGACTCGTGTGATTCAACAGGCACTTGTACGTCGCAATTCGCAGTCGTTGTGCCAGTGTCAACAGGAGCTCTCGTACGGGTCTGAAACTGGTTACCGACGACATATCGTTTAGACTAGTTTCGCACTGGACTCGGCAGGGGCAATGTTAGCGGCACCGCCCAGCACACAGCGCGCGGGAAACATGCGCTCTATTTACGCAACACCACGACCGACAGCAGCGGGAGGGCACGGTTCAGCGCCAGCTGACTCGACTGGGAAGCGTTCACGGGCCCGAACGCCTGCGTCGGTACATTCTGGTCGGCAGTACTCGTTCCCGCTGCTGCCGCCGAGTGAGATTATGGCCTGCATGCAGGAACTGCGGATCCCCTTTTCCGAACAGCAGCTGCACCAGCCGACCCCAGAACATGTGCGACTGATGCTGGAACAGCTCATAGAGCTACTGACGCCGACTCGACGTGAGGACTTGGCCAATCCGGTACCCGAGGCGCTCGAAGCGTTAGGATTCCCGGAGCTGCACGAGGAGTCAGCCCCGGTGGTTGTGTTCCATCGAGCGGCGCAACGATTGATGCGAGCATCCGGCATCCACGATTTCTCTTTGAACGATTACCTGAAGCCAGAATATCCACGGTTGCGTCGTATCCTGAGCGGGGTCATTAACTTTGCCAAGTTTCGAGAGGAGCGGCTCGTTCAATTCCAGAAAATAGCCGGCCGTTCGGAGGAGGCTCTGCAGCACCAGCGCGAACTTGAGGCGAAATGCAATGATCTTGAGATGCGACAGCGCAAGTGGAGCGATCGGGCGGCTGCGGAGCAGCAGAAAGTTACGGCACTCGAGTCTGAAACTGGCGAGTTGGCCGCGGAGATCACTTCCTTGAACAAACAACAGTTGCAGTTGCAGGCTCAGATCAAGGAACTCAAAACCAAAGTCAACGAATATGCCGATCAGATCGCGAATCACAAATTCGAACTATTGCAGACAAAACAAGAGATTGCGAAACTGCAAGCGATGATTGTTTCATCGCCTGAGCGGGTGCAGCAACAGCTCGCGGATATGGAGGAAAGTCTCGAGCGCGAGAAGCGACATGTCGAGCGAATCGAGCATGAGCATCGACAAGTGCAGATGGAAATGGAGGCCCTGCAGGAGGTGTTCGGAAAACTGCAAGAACTTCTCAAAGCATTCGAGGATGCAGATGTCCAGGTTTCAAAATGCAAACAGTCGCGCGACCTCGTACAGAAGCAACGATCTGAATTGCACGAAAACGAGCAGAATCTCGAAGCGCTGAACCAGGAAGAGCTGCGACTCAATCGTCAAATTGTTGCTGCAGAGGAGCGCATCCAGCGTGTACGGTCACAGCTGCAGAGTCGTCTCACGGACACCGAGCAAGAATATGCATCGTTCCAGGAAGAACTCGAAGCGGCTGTTCGCGAGCGCCACGAAGCAGACCAAGTCGCACAGCGGAACCAGTTGTTGGTCCAGCAAATTCACGAACAAATGCAGGACCTGAAGAGAGGTCACCAGGAACGTATGTGCCTGTTGCGCGAGCAGTACACCGAGTTAGAGCAGGCAGTCCAAACGTATCACCAGCGACTATTCGAGGTGATGCAAAAGTGGCCCAAAGCTTGCGACAGGGCCGGCTTGGACCCCTGAGCCGTCTCGCGGTCCAGCTGCCCGTTCGTTGACACGTCGCCTCTGCCTCAAGCGCTCTATGCAAGACTCGCACTCTAGTATCTAGAATCTGGTGCAGAACGCGTTTGCACCTGCGCCTCACCCAAAATACATTCTCATTTTCATGATTATTTTTGGTATTTGTTTGCCACGATACGAGCCCGGCGATCGTTTTGTACTGTCCATAGCGTGCTCGACTCGTGAGCCGCTGCCCCGCTCTGGTGTTCCGCGACAACCCGCTCCTGGTACTCGGTCAGCCGGTAAACCGCTGTCGCTTCAGATGAGCACCCCCTGCACCTAATTCCTATTCCAATGCGTTCATTGCGTACCACAGCACCCGCTCGTTTATCTGACACCACCCGAGTATACCACACCGCAGAAACTCGTTCGTACGAGCACACGGCGCGCAAAGCAACGGGTCCTGCAGCGCTCTACCCAGGTTCATCGAAGCGCATCAGCTGAGACACCCACATGCAACGACTCGACTGCTTGCACCATTATCATAGGGAAAGCGTTTTGACATAACTATGAACTTTGTCAGCGTCTACCAGTCGTCTGTTTCGTGCGTTTTCATGCCGCCGACGGCGCTTCGGATGACAAGTTCAGGACGCGGGCGTTGGGCATGCCAGGATTCGCTCCTTGGAACAGTGCGTTCGTTCGTTCCGCTTGCTCTCGCTCTGTGTGTGTGTTTGCGTTTACCTTAGTATCACGCTTCGACTGACATTGCTTGGCAAGCTACTCGTTTTCCAACGTTCACCATGACTTTTACGCTAACCACGAGAAGAATAGGAAGCGTTTCGTCGTTGAGCGCGTTCACTTGGTGTCCAGCCTGGGTGCCGTTGCGCTGCTGGTGCAGCGGCCGTCGCCTCCACAGCGCACCCCGAACAAGTCGGTTACGCTCACTAACACCAACCAGGGTACCTTTCAGCTTCACCGATCAACTACGAAACAGGAAAACGGACTGGTTGTCTTTACCAGCTTGGCACGGTAACACAACACGCGGTGGTGCAGGGCACGCGGGCGCTCGCGGTACGCTCTCGGGTGCTTTGCGCAGTCGCTGGTCGTCGTGGCGCATGAGTCGCGACCTGCACCTGACAAAACACAATGACAGTGCGTCGGGCAACGAACGGAAACGGCGGGTATTGTCTGGTGTGCAGCCAACCGGGCGCCTGCACCTGGGAAACTATCTGGGCGCTATCCAGCAGTGGGCCCGATACCAGTACGACTTTGACTGCTGGTTCTGTGTCGTCGATATGCACGCGATTACTGTGCCTCATGACCCGCGTCATTTAGCGGACGAAACGCTGAGTACGGCAGCAATGTACTTGGCGTGTGGTATCGATCCCTCGCACTGTCACATCTTCGTGCAGTCGCAGGTGCCAGCACATGCGGAACTCGCATGGATGCTGAACTGCATTACCCCGATGGGTTGGCTTGAAAAGATGACTCAGTATAAGGATAAGAAGCAGCGACTGGGCGATGACGCACCGGTGTACCTGGGGCTCTTCGCGTATCCGGTACTCATGGCGGCGGATATTTTATTGTACCGGGCGGAATGTGTTCCTGTTGGCGAGGATCAGCGGCAGCATCTGGAGCTCGCCCGAGACATTGCCCGCAGCTTCAATTACACATTCTGCCGAAAACGCAAACCGCACAAGTTGCCTAGCGTCTTTCGTGAACCCGAAGCACTCATCCTACCCGAAGGAGCTGGCGTTTCGCGAGTCATGTCGCTGACGGACGGCACCAGTAAGATGAGCAAGAGCGCAGCTTCGGATGTGTCTCGCATCAACTTGCTGGATGATGCGGATACGATTCGTAACAAAATTAGGCGTTGTAAGACCGATGCAGAGCGTGAACTGCGTTTCGACGATCCCGCCAGACCCGAGTGCAATAATCTTCTCCATATATACCGCGCGATCACCGGGAATCGACCCAAGGCGGATATCGAACGAGAACTTGCCGAATTGAATCCCTCTGGTTGGGCTGGCTTCAAAGAGCGCCTCGCAGAGGCACTGGTATCCTTTCTGAGCCCGATCCAGCAGCGTTACCACGAAGTACGACAGGACGCTTTGTATCTGGAGCAGATCTTGGCGCAAGGCCAGCAAGCGGCCAATGCAGTCGCCAGCGAAACGCTGCGAGCGGCCAAGGAGGCCATGGGCTTCGCCTTGCCCTCGGACCAGCACCGCGTATTCGGGCTTGGTATAGAGATCCAGGAACGAGCAACATCATCTACGACGAGTGTGGCAAAGCCGTCAGTATCGTCTGCGATGGCAAGGGAAGATCCTGCGGACTGAGCAAGCACCGTTTCATTTCGAGACGCATCGAAGACTGAATCGGGGCGTCGTCCGGCGTGTATACCACGGGAAACGGATGCCCGATGCACCCGGGTAACGAGAGACGTTCCGAGCAAGCATTCGCGCACTTTTGGTGCCGGGCCTCTCCAGGGTTGTTGCTATTCGGTCGTTTACCGATGCCACGGTACCGGCGATGTGTCGCAGGCTCCACTGGAGACCGGCGTTCTGTATGCAGGTCGAGCACGGCACTCTGCGAACAGGTACCGAGGTCGATGACGCTCCTAGCGTTGCGATTTTGCTCTGCATGCGGAGTGCCGTGCTGGATGCTGAAGGGCACTTTTTGAACCGGCTCGCACTTGTCCCAGAGGCGTGTGCGTCTGCAAGCGCTGCATGCTGAAAAATGTGGACGCTCGAGCGTTACCGTCGCTTCAATGCAGCGGTCATACGCAGGTCTGAGCACACCCAGACGTCCTTGCGTAGATGCCTGCGTTTATGCGTTTGCCCGGCAATGTACTGGACGCTGCTGCTAGCGGGCGTATGCGTCCGGCACTGCCTCCGGGAACCGGGACCCGAAAACTGACGCCTCACTGGCAGCCTGCTTCTGAGCATTGGATGATGATGATGATGTTCCAGATGCAGGATACTTTGGACACGACCTAGTCGTATTTTGCACACGTCGTGCGCTTGAAGCGGCCATGTCCCAGGCTTCGAAATGCGCTCGGCGTTTACTCAGATTCAATGACACGCTTACAGTCACGCAACGGGTGTCGGCAACAGGTGCACCTGTGCGGTGTACGTGATGACTCTGTGTTGAGGATTCTGCCCGGGCACTGGCCGAGCGCTGAAGAACGCATATTGGCAATGCAAGCGGTGCGGTGTTGTTTCAGAGGGCGCAAGCACAAGTCAAGCATAAACGCAGCTTGATTGCTTTGCATGGCGCTTTAGCATGCACCAGGGTATCGGAAGAATGTCGTGCGAAGCGCGTTTGAGCAAGTACGCCACGTCTGCCAGCTAGTTAGATGACTGCTTATACGACATGCTCTGAGCTGCGTCGTCACAAGCAGGCAGGCAGGCACCGTGCTCCAAGCGCACACGTTGACAATCGACGCTCAAGGCAGCGCTGTAATGGTGCAAGACGGGCAATCGCCGCAGTCGTGTGTATGAATGTGTGCCTGTCCAGAACTGGACAGAGGTTTCAAGGATGCTGGCCAGCAGTGGTAAAAACGCGGCGTGCAGCGCGTGTTCCCAAGGTCTCCCGCGGTATCCAACGCGTGCACGATACGATACCAGATGCAAAGCGGCATCCTCTTTATTATTAGCATCGGATCACGATTCCAAGGGATGCGTCTTTCGTTGCGGTGCGTTTGTCTTCGCTGTTGGCTTCGTTCGTCCAGTGCGCTGTTGCCGTTCCAGTACAGCCGATGCACGTGATCCGAATTGCATGGCTCGTTTCGGTGTCTGGGCAAGCGCCTCCGGAATGCTCAGCGGAGGCATTGTAGCCGCCAGACGAAGAATGCGTTTGTCGCCGACGCCGTCCGGCAGGCTCAGATCGCAGATTCTCTCCATAGCGAGACACGAGGACGCTTCATCGGCAGGGTTGTTGCGGCGTCCGAGGACTCGTCGCACCCACTCGATGAGTGCCTCGTCCAGGAAGGGATGGCGGAGCTCGCAGCCGTGATCCGCGGCACAGCGGTCGTCGCGGCCGAGGTTCCGCCACCACAGCTGATTCACATCCGTTTCGAGTTCGCGGAAGAGCGCGTCCGATCCACCCTGGCGAAAACGAGACCGATGACGGCCTTTGTATCCAGCAAAGAGCTCGTCCGCTCCTAGACCGCTAAACAGGATGCGAACCGGCCCAGAAGGCCCGGAGTCTAGGTGCGCTCCCGCCGCTCCCGCAGCAGCGTACCAGATGCAGGCGCCCAGGGCAATATCCATGGGGGTCGTTTCGGCGGGTGCCACGGCCGAGACGAGCCTCACCCAGTCGCGCTCAACAGCAGCTGCTGGCACTCGGACGTGATGGAAGCGGTATCTTTCGGGGCGTACGCTCTGTGTCTTCAGAAAAGCGAGCGCTCTCTGCGCTTGGAGCGTATCCGGTGCAGGATCGTTCACCAAAACGTGCTCGTCTTGAGAGGATGCTGCGGCTGTCATCAGGCAGCTCCCAGACGATGTGGGTAAAGCGCTCTGACTCGCCGAATGCGACTCGCATGCCGGGTAGAGTCCATGACGACCTGGATCCAACCAGTGCGCTGTGCAGGTTGGTCGCTCAGCGCCATCGACACTGTTCAACGCAACAGCAGCACCGGCACATGCCACTGTATCATCTGCGCTGTGGAACGAAACATGCACCAGATGGATGCATTCATCGAGCGGGAGCACCACGTCCAGCGCCCGAGCGATCACCAAACTGTCGATACCGCCCGAAAAAAGGACGCCCAGCGCAGGTCGCAGCGCATCCTGCCGCCTAGCGCTTGCCTGGCGCTTCACAATACGACAGAGGAGGTGGGTGAGCTCTGTGGCGAGCTCGACTCGCCACCGGGTATCGGTCTCATGCTCGCAACCTGCATCTTTCGGGAGTGAGTCGTGCGTACCGGCTGCGAGGCCATGCGACTCTCGTGCGTGGAGCGGAACCCAAATCCAGGCCGGCACCTCCTCCAGCCATACGGGCATACCTCGTGGTCGATATGCGCAGCCAGTATGGGGCGTACATACGACTTGGTCGGCGGCGAGCCCCAGTTCTAGTTTCAGGGCGTCAATGACGAACCATTGACCGCCCAGAGGAGGAACCTCGACGAATCTCCATTCGGAGCCATGCTTCGCGGCGACCTCACTAGCAGGCAGACTTGCCGCCACCGAACACAGCACCAAGCCCACTGATGGATGGATGGCCATGACCAGGGAGCGCCTGCCCAGTGGATCCCGAGCAAAATAGAGTTGTCCCTGTTTCCGATCCCATATGACGAGAGCGAACGGACCGATGCACCCCGCCAGGGCGACACCCGGGTGCCAAGGAGCATCAGTCTCTTCGGAGGCGCTGCAGTCGAGCTCGTGTGCGAGCCACTCCAGATCATTTCCCTGGATAACTTCCTCCCGGGTTTCTGTCATGGAAGGCTGGGCGTCAGTGCTTGCCTTGAGGGCGCGTGCGTAGAGCTCGCCGTTGTACGCTACGACGAAGCGGCCACTCGGTGACAAGACCGGTTGCTTCGATGCGGGCGTCGGCGACCGAATCGCTAGCGTACTCGCTGCTATTCTGAGTTTTCGCGCAGTTTCTCCCTGCGACGGGCCGCTGAGTGACTCGGTATACGCAGCGTACGCGTCGGGTCCGCGATTGCGGATCCGCTCACAACACTTGGTCCACAGGGTTTCCAAGTCGTCACCTAATCTGTTGCTGCACGTCTCGGTGTTTGAGTTTTTTTCAGGATAATATCCTTCGGATCCAGCACATGAACTGGTACCCTGGCGGGTGACTTGGCGCCACCAAGCGCGTACGCTTGCCGAGCGCGCTGCCAGCTTGTCACCTGCCAGTTGTTCATAGCGACAGCGCAACCGATCACTGGACGACCAGCTGACCAGCACCGAGATGCCACACATAAAATCGGTAACCAAAAGTGTTACCGGTGCTCAGTTTATGCTTGATAGCGTCGATGCAGCGCATGCTCCATGGACAAGTACGAAGTGAGCAACAGGATCGTAGAAGGCGGATGAATCTGCCCGATGCATCCTATACTGCGACAAAGCTGCACCCCTAGTTTCTGGGCGAAAGCCCTAGCAGCGTTCCGGGAGGAACCGCAAGTGCCCGCGTTCACCCGAATACACGATACGCAGGGTTGATGGTTCCTGGATGGTAGCACCTGCAGTATGCTGTACACGCGGTCCGACAATGCAGTTCGGCGGACTCGGTATACGCACGTCTATGGGCCGCGCTGGCGCCCTTCGACAGACGACTACCTGAAGGGCCCGCTGCACTGCACGCACGTCCCTGAAGTATCCTGAACCGATGAAGCCCTAGAAGCACCGCGGAATCGTAGTTCGGCAGCACCCGGCTCTAGAGACACTACAACCGCTGCAGCAAACCATGCACTCGGCGAACGTTAGAACCTGTGAAACAACCACTATTGCTGAGGACAAGTGAGGACAATGGAACTTGGACATAGGAGATTCGTTGGACGCTCCGGAAAACGAAGAAATCCAAGAGCGCCCACTTGGAGAACGCCCCCCTATGTACACGTTTCGGCGGTTTCGAAAATCGCATGCGTGCACCCGGACAGCACATCGAGGATGGCGACGGCGGGACACGCATCATCCGGCGCGCTGTCTCCGTGTACCGTTGCCGCTGAGATGCACGCACGACGCAACGCCCGGACTGGTACGGTATCCTGCACTGCCGTGTTCCTACTAGGTTGCAGTGCGCTTGGTGGTGTTCCTGACTCTTATTACAAGTTTGGGGTGTTTTCGTGAACTGGACTTTAGGGGTCTGGTGTGGGTGCGTTGCGGCGCGTTTCACGGTGAGCGGTTACACCCGCGCACTGCTACGGGGCGTCTCGACTCAGAGACACGCACAGCGCCAAGCGGCGTGCTCGCTGAGCACACTTACCTCTGGTCGTTGACACTCCATCGAAATCAAGGTTGGACGGACTCACTCCAACAACCTTATCGAGAACAATCATCTACAAAGCTTGAAACTCGAAACCTACGTATCGTATCTCGTATTCGACGCCATGGAAGCGCTGAAGAAAATCTTCGGTATCGGTGAGACACCGGCGCAAAAGCTCCGCCGCTACAAGCGCACCATCGACCGAGCAGTGCGCGAGGTCGATCGGGAACGGATGAAAATGCAGCGTCTGGAGCTGCAGCGCAAGAACGAGATCAGGCGGCTCGCGCGAGAGGGCCAGATGAAGTCCGTGCGGATAGCCGCACGCGATCTAGTCCGCGTTCGTAACTGCGTTGCGAAAATGTATGAGCTGCGGTCACAGATGCAAAGTGTGCAGATGCAGCTCAGTACGATGCGCTCCAGCGAAGCCATGACGCATGCGATGCAGGGCATTGTGCGGTCGATGCACCTCATGAATCGGCAAGTGAATCTGCCGCGCATTGGACAGATACTGCAAGACTTTGAACGCGAAAGTGAAGTCCTGTCACTGAAACAGGAGGTGATCGATGATGCAATGGAGAATGCGATCGCCGATGAGGACGAGAACGAAGAAACGGAGCAGGTCGTGAACCAGGTCCTCGACGAGCTGGGCTTGGAGCGTGCAAGTCGCCTGGAGGAGGCGCCCCAGTCGCCGGCGGAGCGCGCCATGCGAGCACCGCTTGCGTCGCGCCAGCTGGGTGCTGCGACAATGTCGGCACCGGATGCCGAAGAGCTGGCCATCGGGGGCACTGCCCCCTTTGCGAATGAGAAGAATACGCGACGGCCGCCGCCGCAGTCTGGAAGTGGCTGGGGTCCTGACAACTTTTCCGCGCCATCCAATGACAACAATGGTGCGCTGAACGGCGGAAACTCGGGCATTCGGCACGGAAACGGCTTTCGAGATGATCGTGGCGGCATTGGAGGAAGTGGTGGTGGTGGTGGTGGCGGCGGCGGCGGCGGCGGCGGTATGCTTGTCCACCCAAGGGCGAGCGCGGCCGCAGCCACTGAGCCGGACGAGCTTGAGCTCCGCCTTGAGAATTTAAAAAAATAGAGAGAGCGATGGATGGCACGGTATTGAGCGTTGACACAAGCAGACGCTTTACCTAGCTCCATGCACACGAATCCAAATGGCGCTCGCTGGACATCTAATGGAAGCGTTCCTCGTGGGGAGGCATGCGCATCGCCCTCAGCCTCCGCTTTTGGTCCAGAGCCTGCAGATGTGGCAGCCTCCGCTAGACATCGATCCAATGCGTATCGCTGGAGCGGCACGCCCGTCATGGCGTTCCCCATCATGCTGCTGCATGATCAAGGTCGGATACCGCACCTGACGAAGGACGCTTGCAGTGCACAGCGTCGCGAATCTGCGACAGCAAACTGTACCAACGATGCCGGTGAATGGGTCAACCAGCGCCTCGATGCGGTACAGAGCTTCGTATTGCAGCACTGTATGGCAACATTATATTTTGCAACCGTTTCCAAGGCCGTACGCGCTGACCCAGAGCGACCCCTGGAGAGCGTGTTCCCCGCCAAAGAGGCTGGAACGATTTGCTGGGCATGGTGTCGCACCCACTGACAGAGCGACTCTATGGGCGTCTGTTTGGGTTCAGAGCCACGCCCGTTGTTTTCACGTCGCGCCGCAAGACCGCGCCGTCTCGCACGACTCTCCCCTAAACAACTAGTCTGAAGCATTGCGCTGTATGCGCGCTCGCAAGAAATCGTCCCCGAGCTCAAGCGGCAGCTTCTCTGACCATCCCCAGGGTACCGCAGCGAAACCCTGGGCAACGCTGCGAAACGAAACCGTTGCACCGGTGGCATCCTCTCCGGGTGCTTCGCTTTGGCGGTGGCCATCCGGGTCGGAGTGCTGACCAGGAAACGCCGCTGCAGCCTGCGCACGCAAGGCCTCCATTTCCGATACCTCAAAGAGCAGCAGCGCATCATCGCTCCAGGCATCGATACCGAGCGTGCGCACACTCTGAGAATCGTCCAAGTAACAGTCCAAGATGCACTCGGCATACGCCGGGTGCAATGGTCGAACGTGTGTCTCGTAGAAAGATACCATCGCATTCACCAGTCGATCGCGCTCCCTCGCCAGAAAGGGATACGGTGTGTCGGGATGGCGCTGGCAAATGGCAATGACACGACAGCTCGAGATAAAGCAGCGAAACTCATTCGCCGGGTGGATCTGCTCCCAGCGTTGCACCACTAGACAGAATGACCCCTGCCAGCTCGTCCTCGTTGGCTCATGAATGCGGCTGGAGGCGCGCAGCACCATCATGGCCTCGTTCCAGGTATAGCAGCAGGGCGCATGCCGCCCCAGTATCCAGGCAGCGTCGTAGGGCAGTTTACCGTTTAGTTTGGGACAAAATCCCTCAGATGTGCAGTGATCTGTTCTGAGGTAGTCCATGGCGTGCGAGAGTCCCTGAATGAGCTCAGAAAAGTCGCTTTGTAACCGCTCCGCATCAGCCACGTTCAGAGAGTCTCTTTGAAGGGCAGAAATAAACGACTCGGATACCGGCAGGTACACAGTGCGAGGCATGTGGGCGCTGAGCAGTGGCCCCCAGTAGCCTGGATGAAACGCATCAGGTACAAGCTTCATGAGCAGGTTCGATTACCCCGGAGCCTGGTGACGTCCGATGATCACGTTTTCGTTGCACGTTGTCGGTTCTGCGGTGTTTCCAGGGCCAACGAGCTCGCCAGACGGTTCGTTCGACACCGTTCACCCGGGGTGCTGGAGTGACTAGCGCTCGCCCTTGATGCACACACACACACACACAGGTTCTGCTGAGCGCTTCTACCGTTACGCACTATGCCAACCGCAGTGTACCACGTTACGCTGGGCAGGTCTATTGCAGCACAAAGAACCAGCTCGAGAAGAGCCGCTTACCCCAGTACCGTGAGTCAAGTCCGAGCGGACACGACGTCCCAGCTCTCAGCTGGTACAACCCACGAGCGCTGTGTACCTTGGTCGCGCTCCTGTTCGACGAGCCCGCGTAAAAAAGCACCACTGTCGGGTGTAGGTACACCAGGAGGCCATACGCACACAACACGGGCTATGCTGCACGTTCAACAGAACGTCCCGAAACAAGGCCGGCGGTATGCGCTGGTGCCGTTGTTGCAAACACCCGCAACTGGCTATCGCTCCGAAGCGGATAGCAGCTGCTGCACGAGCTGTGCTGTTGACTCGAAACAGCGGCCTTGTTGGGCGGTGCACCTAGGCAGGAGCGCTCGACACGTTCAAGAGTCGCATCGGCCTGGGGATGCTGTTCTAAAGCAGCTCACTGATCGTATGTGTGTGTGTGTGTGTGTGTGTGATGCACAAGTTTTTGGACGTGCTGGTGCGGCAGTGGAAAACGCGCTGGCAACTACGCGCTCTGGAGCCGCCGGCGTCCTCGACGGTGGTGCTTCAGTTCCCGCTGAGCGCCGACCCGAGACAGCGAGCTGGAGTCGTGATCTCCACGGATGCAAGTGCAGGTGGTGAAAGCGAGGCCTACTGGACTGACGGTAGGGCGTTTCAAGGGTGTCTGAGTGTTCCCGCCGGCCGTTATGCGAGCATAGCGGCAGAGACGCAAGCGCAGAGAACAACACAGCACAAAGAGCGTTTATCCGGCTTTGTGTCCGCATACTACCCGCTTCGAGTAGACCTCTCGGACTATGACTGTTTCCGTTTATATTGTCGGGATGAGTCAGAGCGAGGGCGCCTGTGGTTGTTTGGTGTTGCAACCGATAGCCCGATCCGCGAGCGCTCTATCTTTTACCGGCCGTTTCGCTTGGAACCAGGTCCGTCGTCGACGTCGTGCACAGCAGTGGATATGCCTTTTTCTGAGTTTGCAATGACCTATCGCGGCCTCGTGGTAGACTCGGCGGAAGGCATGAACACTCGACGAATTCAGGGCTTTTTGGTCACCCTGATGGATACGAATCCGGGTCGCTTTTCGCTCGTGATGGATCGTCTCGAGGCATTTCGGCGTTCCGCATTCGAGACCAGCTGCGGAACGGAGTAGCTTGCCACAGGTATCTGGATACTATCGTCCACTACAATGGAACTTAGCGGACCCCGGCTACATAGACCACTGAGCATATTCGATGTGTGTTGCGGTTGTGGACGGTGCAGCTGGTGTACATGCGTTGCACTGGATCGACAGTCGAGCTTGGCCGGGCGTGTAAGCAACTTGCTGCGCTCGACAGGGCGCTGGATACATCCTGCTCGCCAGTATAGCGATAGGTGTCCGGCGACAGCGCCCGTGGACTGGGGAATCAACGCATGCGGCGAAGGACGGATGGGTATGCTGCCTCTGTGTCCGTTGGAGATAGGAAGCGATCCTGCTGGGGTTCATGTCGCGACAAAGACAGGACAGAGGGTCTGCTCCACCAGCAAGGTATCGTGTGCATGCTCCTGGGTTTATGGGTCATGCAAGCGTTTCAGGAGGATTCGGGATCACTTCCCTGGTTTCCGGCAGCAATCGCGTATCCAGAGCGAGCAGGCTCGCATCATCACTGGAACGCCGTCCAAGAGCCTCTGCGTCACCGCGCCTAAACTCCGCGAAAGAGCCAAAGAGCCTTGCGCCATGCCTCAACAGAAGAGTACTGGACAGCGCGATTGGCTACCAGCGAGCCCCAGACATGAACAAGACCGCTTTGCAACCTTCACAAACGGGCGTCTTCGGGTCGGCGATGACGGTTGGTGTTCCATCCCTAATGCGCTTTTCGTCTGTGCACGCCTACGTTTGCCTGCATCTGGCGGGTTCGATCCGCTGATGCCTATAGCGCATGCCGTAGAATCATGACGGTGTGTTTTCAGTTGGTTGCAAACGTGCGGAGCAAGGCGACTAGCCTGTCAGCCGGTAGAAGAGAAGCGTTCCGAAGAAGCAAGACGTCTGCTGTTATCATCGGAACAGTAGCTCGCATTCGAGTCACTACACTGGGTACGGGTCTCGGCGAATGCACATCCGCTTTAGTCACGTGCACGGGATGCCTATCGGCCCGGGCGAGTGCGATGCGGCTCGACATGCTCGAGGCCGTTGGGGAATCACTGGTGCGGTCAACTCGTGTGCTGTGGCGGAGGTATCGTTCGCATGATGCCGCACCGCATTCCGTGGCAATGCCATCGGGGTGCACAGTCCTTGTGCTATGCGCATCGCCAAGTAGCCATGAATCTATATTACGTATTTGCGACGGTGACACGTCTCCTTGGCTCTAGAGGGTACATGTCGCTTGGGTAAGCCCTGAAACGTAGAACGGCTCCTTCGTCCATCGAATGCGCTGTACACGGAAGAGCATTTCACAGCATCATCATCATCATCATCATCATCATCAGCAGCAGCAGCAGCAGCTCAACCATCAAAAACATCAACAATACGTTCCAAACGGGCACGGACACCATAGACGCAAAACGCAGACGCGTTCGATGGTGTTTTCGGGGCAGGTGCCGCACTGCACTCTTCGGTGCTCCTAGCCTGAACAGGTTCGCGGCAGCCAAGGCAGTACGATGGTATCATGTGCGCTTACTCCAGAGACGCTTAGCACGTGGAGAACTCTCCCGACTGAACAGTGCCGAACGCGAGACAAATCTGGTGTAGATGTCTTGCAGGGGCCTGCGTCTTCCTGCCTACAGCTACGCGCTCCGTTTCGAGAACGCGTTTTCACGAGACCAGGTCAGGTACACATGGATCGCGACCATGCTTCCATGTACGGGCATAGACGCGCATTGACCTGGGGATTTTGTTGCGAGCACTTATCTCGCACTGGGCACTTGGAACACGGCACTTGACTGAGCACATTGCCAAAGCCGAGCCTCTCCGGCGGCACGTAGGCATCGGGCACAGATGCGAGCCCGTCACGTCCATGCAGGCACGCGTAAAAGAAGGTGCGCTTAGCCGAAGTACTACATCGTTCTCTGGATGGCTTTCGAACGCTTCTGGACTGCAACTGCTGCTGGTGCTGCGTCACATCGCCGCGAGCGCTGCGGACTTGACGGACCATCGCACTCGCCTCGGTTGCTCGACAGAGCATCAGATCCCAGCACATGGTTTGGAGGACTTGTTCCAGATCATCAACTTCGAGACTGAAGCGCAACACATTGCTCTGGTTCAGAAATTGCGTCAGCTCAAGCGCGCTTGTCCAGGGTGTATGCAGAAGCCGTCGCCATACGAGCTCCCGCAGCCGGTGAATGAACTCGTGGTCAAAGGTGCCTTCCTCATCATAGAAGGGCCCGCCGGTGACCTCGCGAGAGGGTTCAAGCTCAGCCAACATGTACAGCTTACGCGTCTTATTACGAATACTTTGTACCTGCTTCACCAGCTCACGTCGCTGGAGCTCTTTGAGGGTTCGATTCACATCCGCTAGTGGCAAGCCGAGACGTCCTCGGATGTGTCGAACCCAGATGCCGTGTTCGCCAGCCGCTCGGATCTGTTCATAGACGGCACGTTCAGTGTTTGTGAGGCCCGCCAGCCGCTTCCGTTGCGCTCGGGCGAGTTGCACCATGAGCTCCCCAGAGCCGCGTTGCCTGCGTACCAGCTGCACTTCGCCCGCCCTGAGCAGCGCGTTTAGAGCGGTTGCGATTTGCTCTTCAAGCGCAGACGCTGACTGACGTCCAACGCCAGTTGCGTCTGACCCTCCAGGTCCTCGAAAATGGCTGCTCCACTGGAGACGAGCAGCGTTCAGCAGGACTGACTGTGGCACAGCGGCTGCCGTTGGTGCACCGGCAGTCTGCTCTTGCAGATACCGAAGAATAAAGTCAGCGAGCTCGGAAACCGTGTTTTCATCACTCATAGATCGGTTGCTTTCTCCAGTTGGACGCTAAACGCGACAATCCGGTTGTTTTGTTGCTGACTTGGAGCCTTAGTATCGCAGAAACCCGACACGAGGCGTGCGACCGGTACTGCGACTAGCGACACGCGAGTCCGACGGGCATGCGACGCTGAACTGGCCAGTCTGATACGGCCTTGTGTTTTGTTTCAAGTATGGGTCAAGGTGTGTAGCCTCGACACTTCAAGCGCTTTTGTGACGGGCCTACGCTTTCATAATTCGTAATGGGATTCTCGATAGGCTTCTTGGAAGGATGGTTTCGACATTTTGCCGCTGGTGCTCGTCACGTGACACGATTCAAAACGAATCTCGACGCATTCGAACAGGAGTTCGTAAAGTAACCGAAACCATCATACAACTCATGAGTACAATCCTTATTTGTTCTCCTTTCCCTACGTGTAGCATGCTCAAGTCGGGCATTCATTGAGTTTTTTGATTCTTCTCTTTCAGGGCACCTGGACGGCATAGCAGTGCGCGCCCACGGGATCAATGAAGAGTGATTCTCGAGGATCGTCCCCAGAGGAAATATTCGCAAATTCATGGCGAACGTTCACCGAATACGGTGCCTCAAATACTCAATTTCATTTGGATCAGAAATCCGCCTATCTTTGTGGTACCCGATGATTCTGCTTTCCACGACAGCAGCGTGACGCTTCTCTTTGGATATGGTACCAGAAGCTCCCGTTTCTTCTGCTTCCACGGAAAACAGACCCGGACTCGGAGTTCAGGTAGCACAGCGATCGTATCAAGAGGGGAATGCGTCACCGCCGGACACGAAGGAAGCGTCGACGGGTCGACGTTCTCGACGTGAGCTCCAGCTTCGATTCTCTCATCAGAACTTGTTTCACCATGAGCAACGTCGCGTTCTACAAATCCTCTATCAAATGGAACTTTATGTATTTTCGCATGTATTGGAATGCGTACTCGCCAAAGCGATTGCTCAGAAGAGAGCCGCAATCGTAGGCTGCGGCATCGAGGCGAGACTTTTTTTGCCTGGCAAGGGCGTGTGCCGAGCGATAAAACAAACATTCGAATGGTATAGAGCGGCGCTCAGAGAAGTCGGAGGAGGTGCGGTCGACGTATGCGAATAGCTGACCACAATCATGTGTCAATGCTATGAGGGTCGTACTGGATCTGTTTACAAAGAGATTGAACATTGCAAAGGAGGCGTGGATCGCAAATTTGCCTTAGCGTACCATGTGTTGACGTCAGCCGGTAGCGGTGCATTCGCGGCTTTGGTCCTACCAGCGACATCCTTCGACTACTGACAACGGAGATGGTGGTAAAGTAGAGAGCAGCGCATTTAAAGCCATAGGTAAGAGAAGGGGACGGGAAGCAGATGCTGGAAGCGCCCGCAAAGGCAGTTCTTGATGACAGTGAGCAGGGACTCAAAGATTAGCATGCAAGGCCGAGATCGATGAGTGGAATCGCCCCATTTCATTCTGGTACGGGTGTATCGGAGGTCCAAGGCCTGCGAGCAAACGTATAGAAAATGGACTCAAAGCGTCTTTTGCAGTTGTCTCAGTGGTAAAACTATATAAACCTTTTTACACTTACACGCATTCCTATTGAATGCCGGAATACCGTTATCATCTATCAGACACCCGAGGAGACCGTTCCCAGTGCAGAGATAGAGAGCTCCAGCCTTGCGAAGTTGCCGCGTGGATCTGCACCTCTACCTTGCTTGGAATGAGAATCCAGTCGCCTCTGGCTCCTAGCGACATAAGGATTGTCCAGTGAAGTGTTCAGCGTCCCAGCGCAATGCGCATACTGTGTATTCAACACTGCCGCCGATAGCTCACTCGATACCACCCCGCTGGACGCTCCGTCAAGATGAGGCATTCCTGCATGTTGATCGGAAACTTCGAGTCTCGGCTCAGAGAGTGCTTGTGCGCATGGTTGTTGGTCGACGCACACCACCGCAGGCCTTCAGTATTCGATCTTCCCGCCATCGGACATACCAGCCAGTTTATCGGACACCAGCTCGTGCATCCATCCCTGTTTCAAGCACCTCGTTGCTATACGTTCCAGTGAGCACGCGTGCTCGTGATGCATGGATGGCTTCTTGAACGCTCCTGCGGGAATCGCTCGGAACCGCCTCCTGCACTCGATACACGTTCTCGTCGAAGTAGCCGGCGTGCAGCCTCTGCGCGCCACAGCGTGTCCAGTGCCACTGGATACCACCATGAAACGATGCGACGTATGAGTCATTTTGTTGCTTGATTCATGAAACAAGATGGCGAATACGAGCTTCTTGGCTCCGCGCAAGCGAAATCGCCGGCGAACGCTGCACGGTCGCATATGCTCCTGCTCAAGATCGCCCACATAAGCCATTCGGACGCTCATGTACGCTCTGAATGAAGCGTACAACGAATCCCTCCTGTGCTCGAATCGGTGCTCAGCGTGTCGAACTGGGTCCATGCGCCGTCTTTCCTCTGGTTTTGTATGTTTCGTGGCATTTGTCGTGCCCGACTCCTGACGATACCGAGCGCTGGAAAAGTTGAGCAGGTTCATCGGCTCGCCGTTCAAGTCTTTGGTTCCGTGTTCTGGCTTTACATGGACGAAGACGGCCTCGGAGCCCGGCAGCCGAGGAACCATGTCAACCACCGGGTCCTTCTCGTTAATGCTGTTAGATGACGGAAAATGTGTCCACTCTTGTCATACGATGTGGAGGTTTCACCTAGTGTATCCAGATGGATATTCCGTCGGTCTCTATCGGTGCAGTGAACTGCTGTCCATTCCGTGCGTGTGAGAGAGAGGCCTTGGACAATCTCCTAAAATGCACTTGGAGAACGTGTTCGAATGCTTCATACTTGCTTGCGGGTGCCAGCGATGGCGTTCTGAAAGTCAAACCAGAACAAATGAGTACCATACAGTAGAGTCTACAGCGATGTCATGTGTTTTGTTCTGATGTTCGGATTAGCATTGAATAAGAGGTTGGCGAGCCAGGGGCGCTCTCACTCTGAGAGCGATTCTGATTCGCCCGGATCGCACTGTTCAGGAAAACGTAGGACCACAAAATGGGAGCAAGTCAGACATTACGTTTCAATCATGCTGCTGATTCGACGTCCAATGGCCCGGGGTCGAGAACAACACGTCGATCCTGGAAGATCTGACCAGGCCCATGCACACACCCTCTCTTGTAGAGTCACCTGATCCGTACTCGCTACCAGCTCGGGCACTTCCGCCATTACCAGCTTGTCATTTGCCTCCATCGATACTCCAGGAAACCATTCCATCAGCTCCTTTTTCCTCCGCTACAAAGCCGATAGTTTGTGCCACATGAATCGCTCGATATATTGAGCTGCTTATGTTTTTGTTTTCTCGCTTGCTGTTGTACTTTGTGGCACCGGTGCTGGAGATTTCTCTCGGTCGCCTACGCGGCGCTGCGATGCATCGAAGTATTCGTGGAAGCTTGCGTATATGTCTATGATCCTCGGATCAGGAGATGCTCAATGATAGGACTCGAGCATCAGATTTCGTTACGCTCAAAGGTTTGGTGGATAGATTCATGAAGTTTGTGGACCGTTGGCAGAGCTGTGTCCGTGAGTCCTAATTACAGTTGCCCAACGAGTTGTGGCAAGGCGAACAATCCTCGTCTGGGAATCTGTGCAATCTTCAATGCAGTCCCGAATCTCATTTCGTGGAAGATTCTCCCCGTTGACGTGAATCAGTTGTGAGGCCTTGACAACAGTTTCAGACGGAGCTTTCTGCATGGACAGTGCTTCCATCCGGTCATTCCTCGTAAGGTTCTTCGAATTCCCTTGCTCTTCATAGGCGTGTGATTTCCTCGAATTCTCTTTTCTTAAACGCGGTTGCATTGTTGTGCTCGAAATCGTCCATACTCGATTTTGGCTCATGATTCCGAAGCACTAGGGGGACGTCTGCTTTAGAACTCGCCTTTCTTCGGCATGTATGAACGATTCCTCAAGTGCGCTTTGATCAATTGTTCCGTTGCGAGCACGCCCACGGATCCAAGCGAGCTTATCCGCTGCATCCCGCGTATGAGTGGACTGCCAGGATAGCAGTCCAGGGCTGATAAAGGTAGAGAATTTATTGTCGAAGGACGTTGGCATCACGGATGCGAACTATCTTTGTATGCATCTGTAAGGGACATGATGGTTGTATGACAACGGAGAAGACGCTTTCGACCAGACTGGAGCAGAGAGAAAACGCAACCACGCCGGGCATCCCATCGCTAGTCTCCGTTGCCTACTCATGAGACGCATTTGAGAGATGCACATAGACGTTACCTAGCACCAGCACGGAAGCGCATGCGAGCGCGAAGGGTGACGTTTCGAAGAAAGCTGCCTTGCAGGCGACTTGTTGGCGGGCATATAATAGCATCGGCGCTCGGGCTGATACCTTTGGAATGCTCTCTTGTCTCTTCTTTCCGAACAGCGGATCGCCTGTCCTTGAGTACCAGTTTACAGGTCTACCAATTCCCCGAAATGTAGTATCATCGAGTGGGACGGAAACCCGTCACTACGTTAAGGTGCATTCGCGTTTCAGTACGAAATCGATTGTGTTTTGCTCAACGTATGATGGTCTTTCGTGGAAGCGTGCATGTTCCTTTGTCCATCAGAGCCTCTTTATCGCCGTTCGTATCAGTGGTGCGGAAACCCAAGCCCCGGTGGCATGTTTGGTAGACTTTCTCGTTTAACCTATGAAGTACGATGGATTGGCGAGGAGACAGTCGTGAAAAACCAGCTTGGATAACTTGTACTTTACTTGCAAGATTTCCAGCATTACGACTTCGGGGAGCGTGCTCCATACACCTGCTCATCGCAGAATCACTGGCTTGCAGACGCGTGCGCATCTCTCGCAAGCTAGAAGCGACAGCATCAGCAGTTTCTGGGACCTCTGGCCAATCTGCAGGATACATTCCGTTCGTAGGATACCTGCGAGAAAACAAACAAGTACAGAAAGTGCTTGCGGATATACATGCTGCAGAACTTTGCGTTCTGATTCTAGCGCGACGACTGGCAAGAGCAACAGATGAAAACTTTAGATTCGGGTACCACGGAACGCTGAGACAATCGAAACGCACTCGAGACTAGGATACATATCAAGTACCCGTTAGACCAAGTGGCGCAGCCACGAACTCCATCTGCTGCAGAGTGCCTTCGTCCGCCTGTCATCGATGCGCCTTTTACAGTGCAATACGCCCAGAGCTCGGTCCGATCTTGTTGGACGCGTCGCGTAAGCGAGGGTCTTTGGCAGCCTCGGGTATCTGCGTCGTAGACTTTTGAGATGCAGACAACCGAGCTGCGAGGAACGCGAAAAATTTCCAGGCACAAAGTTCTCAAATCTGAACGGTTCTCGCTCCGATTACCATGTGTGGGTGTGCGTCTCCAACTTGAGTATGGTGGAAGGCACCTGCGCCACTGTTCTGCAAAAACATCTATCATCAACGCTATGAAAGTGCTCACCCATCAAACTGCAGGAAAAAGTAAGGCTCGTCGAGGACCCTTTGGGCGGGGGACCCTTGCAGAGCTCGACGAACATTACACTGAACCAGTAAGCCCTTCGGTGTGAAGTGTCGGCCGAGGTCGAATGCTCACGAGGCATGCAGGCGACCATGACGGACAGAGACACGGGCGATAACCAGCTTCTCGCGGCTTTCTATCATGCAAGTGTTCATGTAACCATACTTGGCGCACAAGCCAGGTCAACGCTGACGATGAGTAGTGCGAGCGCGGATCTCGCCATACCAGCAAAGTGTCGTTCGCTGATTAGCTGCCTGGCTCGCAAGCTAATTGCGCGCGGTTAAGCTTCTACGCTCGAGTCTTGGATACACCTACGGTCTTGCCATGTCTGCCGGTTGTCTTGGTCTTCTGACCGCGCACACGAATTCCCCAAAAGTGCCTCAAGCCTCGATGAAGCCGGACCTTTCGCATACGATCGAGATCCTCGCGCAGCTTGAAGTCCAAGTTGTTCGACACAAGCTGTTGGTACTTGCCGTCCCGGATGTCCTTCCTCCGGTTCAAAAACCAGTCCGGAATCTTAAACTGCCGCGGGTTCTGAATAATCGTCACGATGCGATCCACTTCCTCGTCAGTGAGCTGCCCGGCGCGTTTACCAAGGTCCACTTCCGCTTTCTTGCAGACCAAGTTCGCAAACCGTCTGCCAATGCCTTTGATCGCCGTTAGAGCGTACGCCACTTTTTGTTTTCCATCAATATTCGTGTTGAGTATGCGGAGAATATACCTAAACTCTCCCTCGTTCAAGACGATCGCCATGGGTGTCGCTGAGAAACGCACAAACAGCTATCCACGCTTCGTCGCACGAGGCGACTGCCGAAGAAAACGTCGCCGCGCGACGCGGCACGACGCGTAACCCGCATCGGTCTTGCGCCAGATATGGGCGCTAAATGGATATAATTGTATTTTTTTCCAGAAGAGACAAAATAGCACACCACACTTTACGTAGCAGAGCGCGCATCCGGGGTAGTCCACATGCGTTGGCGATCGCTGCATCCGCAAGTCCATTTTGTTCGTAAAATGCTTACTATTGGCATTCAACTGAAGTACGTTCCATCTTCAGGTGCGTGTAGCCCAATGCTTTACGCGACTTTAAGCTGATGCATTCAAAGCGCGTTCACTCGGAGAATTTAATAGTCTAGGCGAAAGGTATTGACAAGAAAGTCGGGGATTTTTGAGGGCCGTCATCCCCGGTTGCCGGGAAGAAAACCAAAAAATTCTGCTCTCGCCGACGGGCGAGCACAGAACAGGGCAGATAGGCGGGAAAAGGTGCTTACGATTCGGGATGGTGGCGGGAGTGTATTGGCACACAGGGCGCGAGTTCGAATGATCCTTGCATTGATCACCTCTACCAGAGGCAGTAAACGAGAGGAGTTCGGAAACCGAGACATAAACGCTGTCACCAATGTCGGACAATGTGCGATGTAGAAAACGAGATTCGAGGAACTGACACGAACCAGATTTCTGGGGATACGCTTCCGGCTCGAAGTATGGAACGAGAAACCCAGAGCGGTAGCAGGCGGCCAGTCGATAAAGGCTGGGAGGCAGCTGTAAGATTGGGCTATCCATTTACCCTACATGCCAGTGAAAAGCTTATCTTTTTGGTAACAATGTACAGGAATGGAGCGCGCTAGCTCGCGACTCGTGTGCTCCATTCACACTAGGGGGTGTGTAGGATGCTCCTGTGTGGGCAGAGTCGTTGTATCGAAGGGAACGACAACGCATGAAGACCTGCTGTCGCGGAATGACCATGCAAGCAACCCAAGAATACTGCATACCTCGTAGATGCGTTATCTTCAATATGCACACACGGATTTCGAGCTATCGGTTGCGCATTCATTTATGCGGCAGTTCCGCAGAGCGCACCGCTTTTGCTGCACTACCGGATGCGAATGGCCGATGACTTGTTGCAATGTTGGAGATGGCGATGCGTATGTTTCGATGGTATCGCGTTAAGCGATGCAAGATGAGCAGCCTGCAGCCGTCGTCGGCTTGTCCACGATCATGCTGTTCTCAGCTCGTTAAGTTCTCTACTGATTCGAGAGCAGCCCGCGAGTCATCGCAGAAGGATTCGATGCGGCGGTTTGCGCAAATCGCAACGGGAATATTGCCCAATACGCCATGGTGCTCGTATGCGGAGCTTGCGTCGATCGACAAGATTGTCACCCATGACGTCGGGTCGTGGGATTGCAAGCGGATCCGACCCCGGGGCAGAGATCTCGCCTGCATTCCGAAGGATCCAGTAAAGCGTAGGCGAGCTTGGAATCTAGCATGCTTATCAAGAAGCTGGAGAAACGATCGGAAACCCCAGAATCTCGAATGGTGTATTTGAACAACAATCGAGCAATGTTGTCGAAATATCTTCCTTTCTTGTGGCCTTCATGGCAGCCATCGATATCAATACGAACAAGCAGCTAGAAACTCGTATGTCTCTGCTTAGAGAGGGCAAGTGGCGACGCATGCGCTTTTGCTGTGAAAGTCGTCGCCTCTTTGGATGAGCCTCCTAGATTCTGTTCTGATCTTAACTCAATATTTCATATGATTCACGGTCTCTGATCTACGTCGAAAGCGCTTTACAAATATCGAACCAGAAAGTGCGACATGTATTCCGCCATACTACAATGCCAGCGAGCGATTCGAGCGCAACGAGCTCATAGAAGCCAAGGTCGCAAATGCGCATTCGTTCACTGGGGTCGATCACAACAGCTATGCGCTTGGCGTATGTTCCCGTTCTACGCAAAGTGCTTAGTGACTTCGAAAGCAAAGTTTGACGGGGACTTTCTGCAGCCCGAAATCGAGCTTGAGCGCATTCAAAAGCGTTCTTCGATAGACCGGCGACAGGTAATGCTCCGCTACCCCAAATATAGTGAAGACCGGAGGCCGCCTGCCAGTTTGTATCATATAGGCAAATTTGGCATGCACTGGTGGCGAATAGCGCCTCGTCGCCTGAAATAACCACTGAGAGAGCTCGCCTCTAGACCAGGAGCCACTCCACAAATGCACAAGCTCACGCACGGTGCAAAAGAGGCTCCCAGCATCATCTTCAGAAAGACACGCCGCACTGAGGCCGATGATCGGTGCATGGCGCGCCTCCGGAGCGCTACTCTCTAGTCTCGTACGAATAGCTCGCTCAACGTTTCTCTGCTGCTCCTTGTTTTCGAGAAGGTCTGTCTTGTTGAGCACGAGTAGAAGCGGCTTTCCTTGTAACTCCGTGGCCTCCTGGATCAAACTGTGCTCCATACTAGTCAGCAAACGGCGAGGGTCCTTCGACTGCTGCAAGGCTAGAGCAATCTCCGCTGCATCGAGTACTAGGCCACAAGCAGTGGCCGTGGCGATACTCGTAAGCATCTGCGCATAGGCACCCGTTTCGAGCGGGTCAGGTGCTGCGTCTGCTGCACGACTCCCGGCCACCGCGGTTCGACGCCGCGCTCCAGCGGTATCCGTAACCAGAAAGCCTCCGTAGCGTGAGCTGGCCACTGTGACGGCATCGCGGGTTACGCCCGGAAACGGCGCGGTCAGGAAACGCTCGTACCCAAGAAGCGCATTCGCCAGCGTCGACTTGCCGACATTCGGTCGACCAACAATGGTTAGGCGAATCTGATGACTGTTTGCGGCTACCGCTGGACTGTCTATTTCGTCCATCATGGGATCACCGGATACCGGTGCGGTATCAGTGCTGGTCAGATACCGCGCAGGTAACGTCCCTTGGGGGTCGTGCGGCGATGCCTGGTGCACGCTACGCGCGTCAGCAGCGCACGTCGTAGTCTCATCGATGCTGGACGGTGACGACTCGAGTGCCAGACGCTGTGCGGACGGGGCCAGCCTGGTGTCTTGGGATGCAATCAGCGCCGCTCCATTGGTATTCCACACTAGCCCCGCATGCGACGTTGTGCCGTCGTGTGACAACGTCGAGGCTGCATGACCGCATGCAAGTTCGCGCTCAGGTTGAAGAGGGTATGTGTTGGCAGCGCACTCTGTATCACGTTTGCGCGGAATATCGCATATGTGAGCGTTTGCGCGGCAAGCCTCTACGGTCTCGTCACTGTTCATGTGATCAACCAAAGGCTGCATTGCGTGATATAGATCGGAGAAGCCTTCGCCTTGCAAGGCACTGATTGGTACACTAGAGGGAAAGCCCAACTCCGCGAACGAAGCCACTGTGCCAGAGTCTGCGGCGCGCATGTCGCACTTATTCAGCACTAGAACGGTGGGTAGTGCTAGTCTGCGAAGCAGGCTCGCGATCTGGTGATCTGCAGCGACGACTCCCTGGGAAGCGTCCACTAGGAAGAGCGCGAGCGTCCTGTCCTTAGCTCGAGAGCTCAGGGTCCGAAGAAACCGTTCAGTCAGCTGAATCACTCGGGCGTAAAGGCTCTCATACGCGACAGAATACTCCAAGCTGTGGGCGAACTGTTGCATAAGGTTTGGTCCAGAGTCGCCAAAGGCTGCTTTGCTGTTAGGCAAGCTGTTTGCCGCCGGCAAGCGACCACGTAGCACACGCTCTGGCAGCCAATCAAGACCGGGTGTATCGAATAAACGGAAACGCAGGTCCACAAGCCGACCATAGGCACTGCGAACATCGCGGGTACAGCCCGCTCGAGGGTCCACCAGGCTCGAGGCCTTGCCAACGAGTCGGTTGAACAGCACCGACTTGCCCACGTTAGGTCGGCCGGCAAGCACCACCGCAGCTCGCACGTGTGAAAGACCCATGGAGATCCATGAAAACGTCAAGATTCAGGTCGGCTCGCAATGGACGACGTGACTCCGATAGGTTCGTTCACAACGAACTGCCAACAACTGGTTATCTAACGGCTAGTTGAGGTCACCAAGGGGTTCCTGAATACCCAGCGATTCGCTAAAGCAGCGTTCCGCGTTGCCCGCCCATTCGAGGTAGCGCGAGCTGGACGTACGTGACGCCAGGTTTCTGCCGGTTGACCCTACAAACCGTTTTGTGTCAGGCTTGCGCTTCTTTTGACCCTTGTGTTATGGTCGGGTTCCGCGTAACCGGGTATGGAAGCGTTGGAAAGCTCGCTTGAACGACTCCATGGACCAGTCGTGATGCAGAGCGCTCCACAGAAGGCACGGAAACGGACCCGCTGGACTGTGGTTGTTGACGGTGTCGTGCCAGGGACTAGTAGTGAGAGTGTGCAATCAGGAACGGTTTCCGAGTCATCAAAGTCTACTGATGGACCTGAGCCTGAACAGACTCGAGCCCAAGGTTTGCTGTCGGTGGCAACGCTACGTTCGTGTCGCACTGCCGTGGACGAGGCGGTAGCTGGCGCTCTGGTTGGGGAAAACCACGCCTCTGAGGTTATCGTGCAGCACGTGTTGGAGCTGAAAAACGCCAGTGTTCTGGCTGAGCGGAAAGCTGCACAACGCGCTCTAACCTATGCTATCACGAACAGAGGCGATGCCGGCGGTGTCTTCCGAACACTTTTCGCGTTCTGGCGCGCTGGCGAATGGGACGCCACGGCGACGCTGGCTTTGATGCGTGCGCTACCCCGCTTCGCCGACGCCGCTGGAGAACATGTCAGGTTGTACGTTAGCGAGCTCCTTCATCTGACGATGCTGGGCAGGCTGCCCGAACTCGATCCAAAACGAACCTCAAACTTCGAAGACAAGTCCGTCGAACGTCAAGCGAGACGAGAGCACGACGCGCCAACGTCATATATCGACCTGGATCGCGCAATGAACCCAGACGCGCCGGAGAATACCTCCCTACTGAGGTCACTTCTCCGCCTGGTCGGCGTTGCACCGATCATCCAAGCTATACGGCCCTGGTTCGAATCACCAGAGTACCTGATTCGGCTCTGCGCCGCTCATGTCATTGCGTTTCTGGCGTCCAGTGCAGGATTCGCTACGATACAACCGCTTCTCGAAGCGATGCTGAGCTCGCGGCGGTACGGATCGCTACCGCGGGAAACCGCTGCGCTTTCACTACGCCTCCTGGCCACGCGATGGAGTGGGGATCTGCACCCACATCTACCAAGTTTTGTGCAGTTCGTGCTGCGCCTTGTTTCAGATCCGGATCCGCTCGTGAAACTTGCTGGTGCACGTGCTGTGGCGGCGCTAGCTACGGTGGTGTCTGCGCAAGATTCCGCCTCCCTGGAGGCGCTGCGTGCACCCATTTGGGATGGCGTGCGTGCGTATTATGATCGAACGTTGGTGGCGTTTCTCTCAGCGGCAGCTGCGCTGATTCGCTGCATGCCATTGGAGGAACGCGCCTTTCATGCAGCGGCGCTTTTGGCGCCAACGATGCGTGCGATGCGCACACACTGCGCTGTTGGTGTCCTTGAACAGCTGCTTGTTCACGGCAGTATACCCGAAGACACCTTAGCATCGAACGTTTTAGGAGAGTTTTTGGAGATGTGTTTCCTGCGACCGGAGCGAAGCGTCTGTCGGGCGGCAGCACGCAGCGCTGTTCGAAGGCGGCTTGCTGGAGTGGCGGCACTTATGTCTGAGCGGGTTGGTGTATCTGCTGTGTTGACGGATGATGTTGTTTGTTGCTTGGACGCGGCGGATGCTGATCCCGTGATTGTCCTATTGTTACTGGAAACGGTGCGGCAGGTGCTGCGGAGCGGGCGTGGCCAGCTTGATCTGAAGCCGGCTTCTGAGCGCCGTCTGATCCAGGGTCTACTTCAGTGCTTGCGGCGTTCTGCGCCGACTCCCTACCGCCACGTGAGCTCGATTCTGTGGATGTTGGGTGCCCGCGTCGTACCGTGGTCCGAGACGCTGGTGCATTTGCTAGTGGCTCGTTTACAGAGTGCAGCGGCTGCGACTCGTGCAGAGGCTGCACGACTCGTCTGCAGACTGGTGCCCATGTGGGTGCAACTCGGAGATGCGGATGCACTCGCTCGTCTGGGTATCGTCCTCGCAGAGTGCTACAATGAAGTGTATCCGGAGGCGTTGGCGGCCATGTTAGAAGCACTGGGTGCCATTTTGGACCATTTGACTGCCTACCTGCCGCCGTCGGAGGTTCCATTCGCTGAGATTCTCTCCCGATTGGTTCCTGTCTTACGAAATCCGGCCGAAGAGGTACAAGCTGCGGCGGCTCTGGTTGTGATGGTGCTTGCTCGTCATGCTGGCTCCAGTATTCCAGACTCGGAATGGCTGCGTGTTGCCCAGGAGCTTCGAAGAGCGCTCGGTGCCCAGCGGCGCCAAGTGCGCTACCGGGCGGTTGATGCATACGGTGCCGTCGCTCGCGTGCTTGGCCAAATTGACTCGCTAGGGCAAACCTTGCTTGCTGCACTTCGACAAACCGATCGCTCGATGCGTGTCGCTGCATCCGTTGCGCTCGCCATAGCGACCTTACAGAGCCCCGACCGGATGCTAGCGCAGCTGCTGGATGCCTACATCGGCGAGCAGGACAAGAATGTTCAAACTGGGATCCTGAAATCCGTCGGGTTCTACTGCGCATTTTCCGGTGATGCGAATCGGTCGTGGAATGCTCTCCAGGTGTATGCGGTGACGCGTTTGTTGGAATCGGCGCTGATTGAACGCTACGATACGCACCGACAGTTGGCTTGCGAGGCGACGGGACACTTTGCTCTGGCGCTGGTGGGGCACGGCTACGAGGAGGCGATGCTCCATCTGCTGAACCACGTCTGGCCGGCGTACGTAGCCCAGGTATCTTCGCCGGAAGACACGCACCTAGAACATGCGGTAGCGTTTTCGGTGCAAGCATTGGGAATAGCGCTGGGCGCAGGAGTGCTGAATGCCTACCTGACGCAAGGGCTATTCCACCCGGCGCAAGCTGTGCGCAAACTGTATTGGACGGTGCAGCGATGGCAGATGGAGTATTTTGGCGGCTGGAGTGGCGTCTCCAGTTGTTTGTTTGGACTTAAAGGACCGGAGTGGCCGGCCGCAACTCTGTAAGGGTAATCGTTCCTGATGCAAGCAATCAGTGTAGCGAAATGGAAGCGCGAGTGGACTCACACGGATGATGCGGACCGTGTACAGTAGTGGCGAGAAGCCCGCCCTAGACTAGACGTCATTAACCAATGTGCAGACGTCCCCGTCTTTTTGGAGCGGCCACCCACTACTGCTTCCAACTTCTTCTGATATAGTTCGACTTTGAGAGGTTGTCCAACAAAGTTCTCTCGTGTCAACGCTGGAGGTCTCTTCTCCAGCACCGCTCATCTGCTTATATTGATAGCGGCGTTAAAATCACGATTCACGAACTCCATCCGTCTCTTGCCGTCACTGGTTGTACTTACTAACGCACGCAATCCACGAACTTTTGACCTCCTTTCCATTTGCTCCTCTGTCAGCGGTCCGTCCTTTTTTCTATCCTCAGGCCTCCGCTGGCACTTTTCCATCTCGACCCTTTGAAATGTACACCCCAGTTCATGGTGTGTCTACGAGGTTCGGAACTCATATTCATGTATCGTGACGAAACGCCTTGCGCACTCCTTGTATGTTCTTGTCGTTGGAGCCGGCGTAATTCCTTTTTGGGTCTTCCAGCGCCTTGTTCCGTACGCTACTACGCACCTATGACTTTCGGCCTTTTTCAAGGCTCTCAACTGATTGAAAAAATTCGCTAGCGCACGCTGCTGCTCACAGTATAGATTCATACGTAGACGAGCCCACCGGGGCTTTGGATACTCCACCTACAGCGCCACGCAATGAGCAACACGAACTTCCATGAACTCCCGAGAAGCTGGTAAGTCCGCTCCTCGGCTCGTTACCTAGCTAATAGCGTCAAGGTTCTCTTGCACTTCTGCGTTCCACGCCTCAAAATCCTTCCTCTCATTCATTATACCCGACTATCGGTAGTATCTCACCCTCGAAAACCTAAACAGACGCATCTCTTTCTGACGTATGTTTCCTCCAGTACTATCATCCGCACGCTTGGGTACAGCGATGGTTATGATATCCTTCTTCCAGGGGTTAAGGCCGACGAGAAAGCCGTTTTCGTGGGGGTTATACGTCCCGTGTCCTTTCCTCTTGTTTTCGTGGTTCGGCAAGGGCGATAACGAAGACGGGATAGGACGAAGTGCCTGCAACCGCTGATATTGTCAATGTATGTATACCCCATCGTTATCGATCGCACCCGTGGATACCTTTTTTTGGCCGGTTTCTTACGCTTGAAATAGAAAACATTTTTCCAGTAGGTGTCCGGTCTTGCCGGTGACCTCTTCGTTGCTAATATCGAGCTCTGGACAAATCTTTGTCATGAAGGCGTAAAGGACTCTAACGTCGATATACAGAAAATGTGACTCGAACTCGAATAACTGGACGACAATGAAGCGCATCTGGAGAAGCACATCAATGTCGATTCTCCCATCCGTCATTTTTTCCACAGTTGGCTCCATTTCGGCCTCGCGTTCGAGTACTCTGTCCAAAACCATAAAGTAGGGCAGAATGAGTGAGTAACATCTCACTTCGTCTTTTTTGATTACATCTGAGAGCTTTCCTCTTGGGTTGACAAGCCCCAAGATCGAACGATGGTTTAGAACAGAAGCGCGGATAACACAAGCCCCATTCTTTCTCCTCCGTGATGTCCTCTTGTCGACGAATATGATTTCCGGTTTATGCGAGCGATTGTTCTTGGTACCATCGATGATTGCCCGCATCCCTTCGCGAAACAGGCCCGGATCCAGCGCAATGACGACGCGTATCATTAAAGAATCGATGTTTACGATCTTATGGTTCCTCATATTCTTGAGGCAAATCGTTGCCCTGTATTCCTAAAATTCTGCGTCACCCTTGTGTCCAGCACCGCTGACGAGGTACTTGGCGTAATTTTGGAAGAAGGGATGCACACGCTCATTTCTCCTCTATGTATCCCCAGTAGAACAATTCAGGTGGGTTATGAAAGTCTTTTGAAAAAATACTTCCGGAAACATCACTTTTGCGATGTGCGTTACGTCGCAAAGCAGGTCGCTCTCCAAATGCTTCAGACTTAGGGAGAAAAGTTACAAACATACCTGGCGTACGAATCGATATTGTTTCTGATAGCGTCTCGCAAAATTCAGCCAAACCGGTCATTGATATGTTGGAAACGACAGGATTCTACATCCATCTCGTCGTCTAGACGGCACTATTGCAGCTATCGACAAAAGGTCTCCCCTTTTGCTTCTTCTTCTTTTCCTGATCGTCTTCGCTAGGCACTATGTCTCGTTTCGTTTCCTTCATCCGGCAACAAAGACCAACCAAAACCTACTATCAACAATTACATAACTCTAACTTTTTTTTTGAGAAAAACTCATTGGACGCTTCTGTTTCGAACGGCGAGAACCAGTTGAATACTCTTACTTGAAGACCGAAACGCCATTGAAGCAAAAACTGTACTTTGCTACGATTGCATAGCACATGCAAGTGGCCCATATAGAGCAGTCGCTCCAGAAGAGGATATTAACATGTTTCTCTTGATGGGCGAGACGCACGTGGTGTGACGTGACGGCCAGATTTCGCAATGCATTACCAAAGCGCACGACATAGAAAAAAATAAGTACCAAAAAGGACAGCAACTATCATCGCAAACTACTGTAAAGTTTAAGAGGAAGAAATTTGCGCGTATGGTCAAACAATTCTATTTAGGTAGGAGGTCTGCGAGCCGGGAGACTCTACCCGCCTGGCATCCGTCTGAATTTCAGTTGAGAGTGATGTGACGCACCTTAGCATCTCATCGGCATAGCAATTGATTTCGTGACTACAAGCGGACATGCTGCGTCTGCGCGTAGACTTCCTCGCGGTGGACTAATAGTGCACCGCTTCACGCTACCGCAGGCAAAAGGTCTGCAAGAACGGCTTGGAGTCTCCCAAGAAAATAAATCTCCCCGATCAAATGTTGCATGAACGAAGCCTCTACATACGCGCTTAGTGGTATGCCAGAGCTGCTCTGCTGCCAGAGTATACCGGAAACGGGGATAGAGAGGCTACGGGGGGTGCTAACGGCAGGTACACGGCGCAAGATAGAAAGTCAGATATGATCAATACAGCCGGGATTAAGTAAATGCGACGGAAGATAAAGAAACAGTTCAGCGGGACGGATGATTTCCCGAAACCAATATCAATCCGGCAATTTCGGCGATCTCGACATCGGAAAGGTTCTGTCAAAACCAAAACAAGCATAGCTCTGAAGCTATTTCCCTAATGGCTCTGGTAGGCGAGAGGAAGATATGACAGATGCGTAGGCGCCCAGATGGTACCACCGAAGAAAAATCCCTAAAGAGTATAAATTGATAGACGTCTTAATCACAGATGCTTTCGCCCTGAGATCATCGCATTAATGGGGAAATGCGTAAAAATTTGGGGGCAACGAGGGGAAAAGAGGGTATGGTGGAAAAGGAGGGAATGGTGTAAAAGGAGGAAATGGGGGGAATGGGGGGA